>Ga0116229_10003081_pt1 | contig 27308 bp, 11 predicted proteins | sample S1TSphgellanicum_3_FD_87313 | JGI IMG/M metagenome (GOLD analysis project Ga0116229, IMG submission 87313) | Host-associated microbial communities from peat moss isolated from Minnesota, USA - S1T2_Fc - Sphagnum magellanicum MG | ecosystem: Host-associated > Plants > Peat moss > Unclassified...
AACCATACAAAATCCTTATTAGTAATGGGAGTTGTACACTATCACAAACATGATATTAAGTTATGTGAGATTCTTTGCAAGAAAGATGTTGAAATGTGTTTTGGCATGCATCAAAGTAGATTTTCAAACTACACAAAATCCTTATTAATAATGGGAGTTGTATACTATCACAAACATGATTATTAAGTCGTGTGATTCTTCAAAACTTGATCTAGCCATCAAAAAATGAGTCTTAGATTGATTGGTGGAGCAGTACAGTAAAATACCAAACATGTGTGGCCAGGGCATAACAACTAGAGAGAGGAGCAAATACATTTCTGTCTTTAGAATGGCCTCATAGAACATGTATGGGCTATGTAGATGCTATCAAAAGCCAAAACTATTGCTAATTTGTGTGCTTTTTAATTATACAAAAAATGATGACCATGATTCAAATTGAAGCATATGTTCTCGTTCTGATCATTCATTTTGCTGTCCATGCTTTGTGAATCTGAGGGCAAGTCCAAATGTATGCCTTGCAAATTATGTGTTAGAGTATACTCCTCTTCGGCAACCTGCCTTGTGGTTGCTTCATAAGCTTGCTTGGAGCATGAGTAAGTTTCCTTGAATTCCCAGCATTGCCGACCTTCAGCTCATGTGTCACCAGCACCTCTGATTGCATGGCGACCTTGCTCTTCAATGGGGGGTGTCTTTCACATGTCCTCTCCCACATCTCCCCACAATGATGGCAAATCCCTCACAATGACCCAACAGCAAACTAAAAACAAAAAACAAAGATGCATGTCTTGCATTTTTCACTTTGTACAACTTGAGAATCTTGTCATTGGTATCTTACTCAGAAGTGTCACTCTAGTTCAATGTAAACACTAAAAGTACTTAATTTCATGAACATTTTGCAATGTCACATTGAATCAGCCCCCGCTTGGTCTCCAAACTCCATACAGGGCTATCTGGACAAGAGAACCTAACCATGACTAATCATAACACAAACCCACTCTCTCCCAAAAAGCTTGATTCTTTTGCCTATTCCAAACTATTGGAACTTTGGGGAATACTCAAATATGATGTACAAAATTGCCATTCTTCCTTTCTGGTGAAATTGATGTCCTTGGTGGCCTGGTCTTCATAGCTACTCTCAATCCAGGTCAGTCTTCTATGGCTATCATTGCCATGGTTGTAACTTGAAACCTTGTACATGATCGAAGCACATTGAGTGGCAGATGCAAGGCACATGACACTCCACCAATTTGCTGAGCCTTCAAGCCTTCAACAACTTTTTGCAAGACTTATATCATATTTAAAGTGCCAAGCCACTGTCAAGCCGAACAGTTTCCACCTACCAATCAACCATCACCAATTTAGCATTATGCTGTTGTTTCAAGGCACAGTTGGAGATGCTCTAAAATGAATGCTAAGGGTATTTTCTAGCCATTTTTCTTGGTAGAAGTCTCTCCAAATTTTGATTTATTACCCCTAATCAAATGCAAGGTTGACGGCGATTCTGGGCATCATACACATTGTGGACAGACTGCAGCTGTTCAGTAGCCATGCTCAGTGCAATTTCACATGAATGGAAAACCACAATCTGTTGATTTTGAAACAGGAATACAATATAACCCACCATTCCATTCTCTTTTTCTTCCATAAACAATATGAGCAGATTGGAAATGATAAGCCCTTGCACGAAAGAATGAGAAGAAAAGCAAAATGAAATTACAATAGAGCGCCACAAGACTTGCAACCAAAAAAATCTGAACAGAACAAAATTTACAGTTCACATTTCAACTGTTGGAAAACAAAGTCATCTTGTTCACAAAAGAGAACTCAGGGTGTGCCCAAAACCAAAAGTCTTTTATCAAAGTGTTTGGGCAGCACCAATATGTACAAGAGTCTAAAGTTTAAATGCCACTAGTTCCAGAATTTGAAATTTGTGCCATGCACAGCTCTAAGAGGTGGCTCTGTAACTAATTGAATTTCTTTTCTGTTTTTGCATACACCTTGCACTTCAATGAAGACAATTGCACTAGGAAAAATCAGGCGCTTAACACTGTCTAGACTGTGTCTTGGTTTGTTTCATGGGACTCTAGGGGGGTGTACCTATTCAGTTACAAGAGGCATTTTGTAGGCAGAATTGACCTACAAAACCACACTACACACACTATGTACTACCCTCCATATGCCCCGAAGCAACAAAAACCAGCATAAGGCAGATACAGCACCCAGCAAAAATACAAACACAAAACCACTATTGGAGCCCTTTACCAATTGTCGTGTTGGCAACTGTTGTTGAGAACGGCTGCAAGTGGCACATGAAAGTTCCTGACAATCTTCTTTACACGGTTCCCAAGAGCCAGTGATGATATCCTTGTAAAGCCCGCCTCCAGTGGCAGCAGCATGACCAGTGGTGACAGCAGCCTGCACATGCTGGGTGCCTTGATTGGAGCGGGAGCAAGTGATAGTGAAGGTAGTCAAATGTGCGTCTGTTGCTGTCACGCTGATGGAACTGAAGCTTGGGCTTGCCACTCCTGCCTGTGAACACTCAGCTGCTGAGGCTGGTAGTGTTGGAAATGAGCCCAGCAAATGGAAAAAGCCTTCAAGTCCTTTTGAAGTTTGTTCACTAGCATCATCACCCATGATGTCCAAAGTCTTGAGACATGCTGGAGTATTAAGTTTCTCCACAGCATACTTAGAAGGATGATAGGTGGAAGAGTCAGAAGACGGTATTCCAACACCTTCATCCAGGTTGTCACCCAATTGTAGAGTTGTCTCCAAATCAAACTGGGACTGGAACCCAGAATAGTCAAAATCCAAAGAACCACCTGTAGCAGACTCTACACTAACTCCATAATCAGTGCTCTTATCTGAAGGAGTGGTAACTAAAACCTCTCTAGAAGTCTTTGGCAACGGTGGGGTATCTGCACAAGCCCAGAACAGAACCTGTGCCATGTCAGACTCACAACATCTGACAGGATTATGTGGTAGTAGCGCACTGGGACAATTAAATCCTCTGTGATGACAAAACCTAAGACCATAAATCTGTCATACATCATACATGGACCCACATTGTAAGTATAATCATGTGACACAAATTAAACCAACCACATGTAGAATTCAAATCTACCTTCAGACGTGGCTGACTGGGGCAATAGCCCTGTAATCAGATAATCTTCCCATTCCTGGAGATTGAGCTGTCTATCCACAGTGGCAACCTGTAATGTAACAATATCCTCAGTAGCTGAGTGAAAAACTCAAGAAAAAAAACCTCACCCAGAGCAAGCCTGTTCCAAACTAGAAATGATAGCAAAAAAACCCTAACCCATGTTCTTCAGCATGTTCAAGTCACAGGAGCCTTCAGCATCACAATGGGTACCTCTCCATCACACCGAACAGAGGCGGAGGTAGCACATGGTCACCCCTCCCAAACACAGTAGCATATTCCTATACAAAGACTCGACATGCTTCTTAAATTTTCAGTTTGCCCAAAACAAACCCTACAAGAAACAACAGCTAACTTGTAGTCCAACAGACATCAGCATCAATTCCAAATTGCATTCCCATTCCTCAAATATCTTGTTGAGCTCACCTCATCTTCAGACTGAAGCGAAGTACTACATAACCCACTGAGTCTCTCTGCACTTCTCTGCTCATGTTGTCCAGTCCCAGGTCTTGAGCCATGTGCTGTAGCACCTGAAGAAGATCCTGGAAGGTCAATCATGTTCATTGCTGGCAAACTTTGCGAACCAACAATATAGGACTCACGTGAAATTGCGCTTGGTACTGGTCCACTCCCACCACCACCACGCATTTGCAGCATAGATCTGCGCCTGGCTGTGCCTTGTTCACTATCTTGAACAGGGAAGTTAGTGCTGCGGCGCCCTTGCAACTGAATGTTCGATTCTGGTAGCCAGGAAGGCACTTCATCAATTGGAAAGAACAAGTCTTTCAGCTCTAGGAAATCACCATCGATGAACTCCCAAGGTGTGAGTTGTTCCTCTGCACCATACAAAAGTGGAGGCGGCCCATTACCTTCTCCTACCTCTGCCAGAGCAAATTCCCCACCAACAACACCCCCTGAGATAAACTGGTTGATGAAATCCTCACGATGATCTCCTTCAACCGGGACACCTGGCTGACCTCCAACCTCCACATCCTCAAGCAATTCCTGTAACATAAGTGCTTCATCATCTGAACCAAGAGGTTGCCCAAAATCCCCCTGGAACACCATATCATCAACATGCAACGGGTAGCCTTGCAAGTCATCAGGCTTTGCAGGAAAAGTCTTCTCAGAGCTCACCATCTCGCCCTCCAAATACTCTCTAATCATCTGCAAGAATGACAAAAAAAAACATCAGTTTCTTGGGAGAGAGAGAGAGAGAGAGAGCACAGACAGGCCAAAGCGATTGTTCTGTTCTCTGTCCCTCTAGGGTGGATTATGATTGATCTGTGGGTACCTCCAGAGCCTTAGGAAGGCTTTCTTGGATGTCAGTTGCAGGACTGCTGAGGGCAGAAGCGTTCATGGACGTCTCCGTTTTGACAACAGGTGGTAAGGCAGCTTCCAGAGCACCGGCTGCTGCTTCGACAGGTCCCGGTTGAACTTCCGACTCTTCTTCAAGCGAGAAGTCGACCACCGATTCTTCTTGTGGGGGTGATTGGTACTCCTCCTCGATAAATTCTCCACCGTACTGCTCGCCGTTCTTGGGACCAGCCCCACTCTTCTTGAAAACACGAGCCAGCACATAAGCATCCTGTTACAGTAGCACAACAACAACAACATCAGAGGATCATCTCGGTCTAAACACACTCAGCAAAGAAGAATCAAACGAAATTCCGTGTGTGATGAAAGCCGCCGACTGAGCTAGCTAGCTAGCTAGCTGCAGAAGATCAATGAGCACACTAGGACAAGTACCTGAAATCCTCGCACCTCCTCCTCTTCTATGCGATATTCATGCATTACCCAGTCCGTGCGTTCACCATTAGGAGCTCGACCCCGGTAGAAAACCAGAGTTTTCTTCATCCCTATGTTTCGAGACCGTGAGCGAACAAACCTGTCCTTTCCTGTGGCCTTCCAGTAGCCGGCTAGTGTTGCACGGTTGGTCCTAGAGCCATTAGGATACTTCTTGTCGCGAGGACTAAAAAAGTACCACTCCCGTTCTTTGTTTCCAACGCAAGCCTTATCTGCATCACCCAACCAGCCAGCAAGCAAGCAACACAGCCATGGCGATCATAATCAACAAACTGCAAATAAAACACGACGACAAACCCCGAAACACTCTGTGAGAACTTCAAAAATGAATTCCATAAACATCGCAAGCAATCAACAGACATCCAATCCATCAACAACTAACTTACCAGGCAAGTCCCACGGCTCGCACTTGTACAAATCCACCACTGCAATCACATCATCCATAGTACGACCACTCACTTTGCGCTTCAAATAATACGCCACCAACTCTTCATCAGTGGGATGGAACCTGAAACCTGGTGGCACTCGTCGCCGCGCCATGTTCCTACTAGGAGTTTCTGTTGGACTTCTGTCTAAAATTCCTTCCTTCCTACCGCTGCTGCAAGCAAAATCCCGGACAACAAAAGCAAACAGACTAGTCCCCAAGCAAACTCCTCAAGTAGCCCCACCCACCAAACTGCCTACCCTCCGCCCTCCTCTTGTAAAATTCCAAGCTTCCAATACTGCAAGAAACAAGGTTTCACTTCTCCCTCTCTCTCTCTCTCCTCTGTGTTTCTCTCGTCGAAATCTCTGGCGCAACACCAAGCTCAGCCGTGCTTGATTGCCGCAGAATCACGGACATTCAAGAGCAAACCCCAACCAGAGGAGCTAACTACGATCGCGCGAGGGAGCGAGAGCGTGGGTTAAAAAGCAGGTTAAAACGCTCAGCAGTGTGGTGGGGGAATATCCGGCAAGGAGGAGGAAGGAACCAACGCGGCAAAAGCGGTAAGGAACGCGCTCCATTCACACGGGCCTGCAGGGAAAAAGATAGGTACAATAGGGACTAAGGACCAGGGCCCTTAGACAGCGTGTTTTTTTTTTACCGACGGTCCTACTTTCGACAGTTTCCTAGGCCCTTACAGTCAAAGTTCGCTGTTGGAATTTGGAATTGCTTTATATTTTTCGATTTTTTAAAAAGGATCTGTTTTATTTTTTTTAAAACTTGGCACGAAGGTAGTGTAGCCCAATAGCAAGCAGTTCAGTGTTTTTTTTTTTTTTCCCCCAATTTTTATATTTAGTAAATTTTCTGAAATAATACAGCTTACACTGAAAAAACACTGTCTTACAGTTTTTTTCTCAAAAATCACAAAATAGTGAAAATTTTCCCACCAAAAAACGCCATTCCAGACAACGTTTTTCCTTGGATGTGAAATTCTCTTAAAATTAAATTCAAAATGGAATATTATTTCACAATATTCTCTCTTTTTTTCCCTAAGAAAATTGCCAATTTTCCACTTTTTTTTTCTCAAAAAATCAGAAAGTAGTGGAATTTTTGCACACCCCCACCCCACCCCACCCCACCCCCCAATGCTAATGTACTTTTTTGCAGGTTTAAAAAAAAAATCTCACCCAGATTTGGACCAAACTCAGGGTTCTAGTGCTGTGTTTCCCTGACTTTACAGAAAACTCTAATATCATAATAAATAAATAAAAATTGGATCATTTGAATTTTTTAAATGAATTATGTTTTGAAAAAATAAATTATTCATTTGATCGATGTGGATGTTGACCTCTATGGACCTCTGAAAAATGGGGAAACTTGAATTGAAAGGTCATTTGATCATGTGATTTCATTTGTAGCCTACCTAACCATCTCAACACCAGATATATATTAGAGTTATCCGTAGTAAAGTCGTGCCCTGTTGGGCCTGAGTTGGACCCCTCATTTGATGCTTCATCCCCTCCTGGCTGGCTGTTTTTGTCCGCAAAGTCATGAAATTTTATCAAACAAGGGTATGAAATACTGAAACTCAGGTTCAAAGTCATGAAATTTTATCAAACAAGGGTATGAAATACTGAAACTCAGGTTCAAAGTCATTAAATTTTATCAAATAAGGGTATGAAATACTGAAACTCAGGTTCAAAGTCATGAAATTTTATCAAATAAGGGTATGAAATACTGAAACTCAGGTTCAAAGTCATGAAATTTTATCAAATAAGGGTATGAAATACTGAAACTCAGGTTTAAATGCACGAAGCACTCGCGAGAAAACACTTATAGCTACAGAACACATAGCAGCAACAGTGATTGGTTGAAGGCGTTCAGGAAAAGAAAGGACCAGGCAAACTCAGGTTAGCACCACATTTGCTGCTAAACTGAGTTTCATGCCCTGTTTTCATGCCCTGTTGAAGCTATTTTCTTCCGGTTTTTAAAAAAATCTCATCCCCTTTGTGACCAAACAGGGGGTTCCGGTACCGTCTTTTCCTGACTTTATGGATAACTTTATTGTCCATACAAGCGTAAGCACGACACACAGAAGCTTCGTACAGAAATTCATCACTTTTATATAGAAACTCAACCAACCAACCAACCGCAAGCGCACACCGTTTTCCTGCACCCCCCAATTCCTCAAAACTTTTTTCCTGGGGTGACTAAGTTTTTTTGTCTCGTCAATTGACACCGAACAAGCATCGGCTCACCCACGACATTCCGTGTAAGTAAATTACGAGTCCAAGTGCAAAGGCCGGTGTACTACCATTGACAAATTTGTCTCCGGGACCACAGCATCGTGCAGCCATTAATAGGTCTTGGCTTCGGCAACAAGCAAAGTTGTAAATCCGCATAGTCAATCATTTTATCCTTGGGTGAACCAGCACGTACACTGGTACGGTGGCACACAAAAAATGAGCGTTGTTGTATGTTTCTTGATCCGAAAGTAACCTTTGGTTGTGTTTTTTTTTTTTTTTTTGTCATTTTTATTTTAAAGAATCTCCCATGTGGATTTGAAAATAAATTTTTGGGGGGCTTTTTAAACATCTCGTTCTCGACGAACCTTCTCTCAAAAAATATGTGGAGCCCAATTCAATTCAAGATCGGGTTTGATTTCATCTACACGGCACCCCCCGATCAAAACTAATTAGTTGTCAAAATAGGTACCCACGGTCGTAGAACGGGTTATTAGGTTAAACTAATGAATAGGCAACTAGTTCAATAAGGGCTAAACTATGGATTGGCAGCCACCCTGATGCTCGGGCATTAGCCAAAAATCAAGGGGCTTCCTCGGAAATTTAATGAGACTATAATTAGACCCACTTTAGACTAGGAGTTAGGGCTGGAAAAACTTCAGGCCAACTTTGAGCATTTTTGGCTTGTTGTTTCACCCCAAGTTACTAATAAGTGCTAGAACATTGACTCCAAGATATTAATAAATGTTGAAACATTGGCCCCAATGGTTGCAAATTGGCTTCCCAAATTCATTGGTATCTTTTTTTTTTTGAAAAGCCTTTGGGCCAATACAAGGCCATAAAGTTCAGCATTTATTAGTAGTAACTTGGGGCATATTGAAAAGATTTATTCTATTTCAGCCTTGGTGCTGATTTCAACTTTTGCATCAATAGGAATGCTTGATTTGAGTTAAACTTTGACCTTGACAAGTGTAAACTGGGCATTAGTAGGTATCTAGGGGTCCAAAAAGAAGGGGAGGAACCAAAAAAAAAAAGAAAAAAAAGGACATTTTTGTAAGTTGGAAAGCTTATTTTTCTTCTTGTTATTTTTTCATTACTCTTTTTGCTTTGTATCTCACAGATGATTTCTAGAGCTTGAAGTAAAGCTCCCATAACATTTTAAATCACTCAAAAAGAAGCATATATGAGAAAGATATAAATAAATGTTCAATCATAATAAGGCGATTGATGATGGGTCGGTCTACCCTTTGCAGAGACACTATTGAAGACTCAACATTAAGACAAAAAATATTAACAAAGTTTTTCATGGACTTAAAAGCACATTAAGATTAAATGTGAAGGAAATAAAAGGGTTATTTGTTTGTTTTTTGAAGTTTTGGATGTAAGTATATGATTTGTTATTGTGTAGTTTTTCACAAATGTTTGATTGTCAATTTGTTAATGGTGTTTATAAATGTCAAGCCCTTGAGCATGCCCAATCCAATATCTGATGAAATAAATTTCAAATGTTATTATGCTTTTTCAACATGCAAGTTTCACAATTTATGTAATCTTACAATAATGTTGTAACGTGAAAACGGGTGTCTCACAGTGTGAACACATTAGGGACTTGAGCTTTGCTATGAGTATAATTAGTTGTCCTGATTTTTGGCGGCGGATAATTCTTCGTGACGGCTGCATGGGGATGCATGGAAGATCTGTGTTTGGGGTGTTAGGGAGGTTGTACAGGGCAATGGCGGTGCGAATGATGAGGATTTGTGGTGGTGCATTGATGGGCCGAAAAGAAAAGGAAGGACTAGGCAGAATGGGAAGATGGGGAAAGCAAGGAAGAGGCAAGAGGATTTGGGTAGCGAACAGATTTTTGGGGGGAGAACAGAGAGCTGGAGAGATTTTTGGAGAATGCAGGAGAGCTTGGAGGATTTGCTAGTTGCTGATTGTCTTCCGCTGCGTTAGCAACTACAGGACGGCAACTCCTTGATCTGAGGGGAGGAGAACTAATGAAGGTTAGGTGTGGAAGAAGGAAAGGGACAGAAGATGATCTGAACATGTAGAGACGTGCGTCAAAGTGATGTTAGTAGGAATTCTGGTAGTGGGTCTTTGGAAGCACTGGATGTGTGCTTGCCTTTGGGAATTGGCAAAGCTAAGGGTGTAGAAGCTATGGACTTTGATTAGGAAATTGTAAGTCTGTCTATACCAGACAAGAGGAGTCACCCACATTCTGGCAGAGGGAATTCAATAGCAGTTGTGAAGGTGTTCTTGAGCCTTCCTTTTTTGGTTACAATGTGACTATGGATGTAATGGGAAAATCATTTGGAGAAGGCATTCCACTATTTTTTGGATTGATAAGTCTCAAGATTCATTTCACCATGCAAATTTAGATCCAAACGTTACAAAGTGATGATGAAATGATAAATTTGAAAGCATGGTAGAGTAGACAATTCAAGATTATTGTATGTTTGCCAAATAAATAGTTATAGAATAAGTTTTGATATATTAATTATTAAAGTGTTCATTATTCTAATATTCATTATGATTTTTAAAATTTTTTACTAGAGTGATATTGAAGAATTACATGTTTAAATGCATTCAAATAGATTTTTAAAAAATACAAGTAATATTTTTTTACTTTGCAAACAATTTTTTTCATTCAAAATAAATTGCAATAAAATGAAATATTTAACTTTTTTCCATTTTCAGGTTAATGATATTTATGTTTTCAACTTTTACATATTCTAATCATAATATATTAAAAATCTAACATAAAAATATCTTTGAACATAATTTTGATTAAACAATTTCAAACACATTTTTTACTTAATTTTATTCTATTAAGAAAATTCAAATTTTGCATTCAACTTATTGTAAATTCAATAGAAGCCTTCATGCTTTCATAAGATTATTTAAAATGATATTGAATATATTTTCTTATCATTGTGCCCAAATGTCACACCCATAATTATGACCAAATATGACTAACATCCAATCTTAAACATGGATGTTATTTCACGAACATGTGAATGTGAACAACAAAAAATATTCTTAATATATTTTATGCATTGAAAAATCTAATGGGATGTGATTTGATCAAATCTTTGACAAGTTAATCTAACAAATATTTGTCTTGCATGCATTAAATTTATGACATGATTTAATACTTGTTTAAATTGTTGACATGATTTTATAGTTATTTAGATTGTTCACAAGATTTTGTAGTTATTTAGATTGTTCACAAGATTTTGTAATTGTTTTGATTGAATATTGAATGACTTGTGTGAACATCTTGAAATTGATGGTCCCAATATCACCTTACATAAACAAATCCATCAAGTTTTCACGTATCAATCAATGTAATAAACTAACGTGGCACCAAAGAAGGTGCATTGTATAATAAAACATTGTTTTGGCAAACATGAATTAATTTCGGGTTTGTTTATGTGAACTTTCATTAAAACAATCTAAGTTCTTTAGTTTTGACCTTCTTTGTTCATTTGTTAACATGTTTAAAAGGATTCTATGACATTCTTGTCGAACTCCAATAGACTTGTACTTGTACCTATCAAGAGAAATGACAAAGTTGAAGAGGGTAAATGCAAAGTTCCAAGTAGAGGTGGCATATTGGGCATCAAGAAATGGCTTGCAAGACTACAAGATTTATGGGAAAATAATCAAAATGTCTATACCAAAGTTCTTGCATAGCTTGCCACAAACTCTTGTAAACAATCCATGGCCAATGCATGTGATTAAGTAAAATTATGTAACACACTTTCAAAGGTATTGTGATTACCTATTACAATTCCAATGTGAAAAAATAGGATGCATGGATAACACATTCTTGTAAAAGAACTACCTAAAAATGTTTTTAACTCAAAAGACAATGCATACAAGTCACCTGGATTCATGTACAACGAAAAGATGGACTCGATTGTGCCAAAATGAGATATTACATCTTGGGAGACGGAAGAGCAAACCGCCCTTCCACCTACACCATGCTTTAGAAGGTGTTTCAATGATGAAAAGGGCATCATCCAACAACCTACTATAGGGCCTAACAATGAAAACCCACCATCGACAAAAGGTGGTTCACTTTAATACATCCAACTATAAAAAGACATGATATCCTTGATGAGATTGAATATAAACATATTTCCCAAAATGTTATTTTGATTTATTGTAATGAATGATATCTTTTAAAACACACAAGATACTTGCTTGTTGTCTCATTTAGTTATTTATTAATGTAAGGTAGTATTGTTGACTATTAGTGTAAAAATATATAAAAAGATTGTCTTGATGATTTCTAGAAATTGAAAAACAATTCAAAATTGTTTGCCAACATTATTGAACTATCTTTTGTTTTTTTTCACTTGGAGGAATAACAACTATTACAATGTTTATTTCATTTAAAGAGTCAAACACTTATGACAATACAAAATGTATAAAGGTGCAAAGAAGCACAATGTTGTGAAATATGTGGTAGATCGAAAGCACAACAAAGATGTTGGTATCAGATCCGAATAAAGTTAGGAGAATCATTTTGATCTCATTTGTTGCTCTTCTACGCACCAAGGTAGAAATAAAATGCCAATGGAACAAGAAAACAAGATTGAACATTTGGTTTATCTTGTCATTGTTTTCTTAACAAAAGTGAATTAATGTTTGTTGATGTGAGAGTAATTTTTTTGTGTGGAGAGAAACATTGGTGAAAAATGAAAAATTGAAAATATTTAGATAAGGTCAAACATTAAGGGAAATTGTGTTTAACCTAAGTTGTCTTTTATAAAAGATAATTATGTGAACAGTTTTTGAACTTTATAGAACCCAAAATCAAATGAGATACATGTGTTGGGTTGATTGCAAATGTGTAGTGTGAAGATCAAAGAACAATACATAATAGTAGAAAACACAATATGGACAAAGTTAGTGATTGCAATAGCAAGGCAATGTACCCAATGCAATTTGGAGTTTCCAAGCAAAGGATGAATAGTTTTTATGGGCTCACTTGAAAATTGAATATAGTCAAAAAATTTCATAAAGGTTTTACATAAAGAATCAAAGAAATTATTGCAAAAGGTTTTTAAAAACTATGAATGAAAATGCCAAAACTAGTGGAATATGTTCCAAAATTGAATTTAAAATACATTAATATGTTGGTATAATAGTTAAATTATGACATGTCCAACAAAAGCAATGACAACTAATGGACTTGAACAAGGTGTAATGGAAATTTTCTCAAATTATAAACATAATGAAATTCGCAAGGATATATCAAAATTGTTTACTATAAGTTTGATAATTAATGACATTTACCATTGGTTTAAGTTTCACTTGTTCTAATAAATCTATTATCTCCTTACTTGCTACTTTATCAATTTTTACTATATCTCATTTTCATTTACTTAAGGAATGCAAGAAATTAAACTTAAATTAATTATTCGGCATTCATGTGTCAAATTTGCCAAGGTATTACAATATTGCTCATCTTAAAATTGAGCTACATAATTATGAATCAAAAATTTATGTAACTTAAACCTCATGTATTAAAGGAACACATGGGCAATTGTCTCCTTATACATGAGGTGCAAAACATAGTTGTCTTCATTAGCTTTGGTTTTCCCATTAAAAACATTTTCATACAACTTGCACAACATTAACATTTACAAAAAAATTCCTCTTCACATGGACATGTTATCATCATGTCTAGGCCATAATCCTCATAATGGCCCTTCAAACAATATGGGTTATATTAGGATCACCAAATTCTAGATGGCATAAATTTGAACTCTACATATCTTCCAACCCCAAAAATTGATTATATTCCATTATGCATTGCTCAAAGGTAGAGTTGCAACATACATCACAATCACACCCATAATATTAACCATGGATTCCCTTGCTTGATGTCCTCATCAATAAAAGAAAAACTCAAATTTACAACTCATGTTTGCGAGTATTTTTTGGTCATAGGTGACATTTTGCGATTAAAAGTTGTAAGCACAAATTAGTCATGAATTTGATGACATCATCAATGTTTGGATGGAGGTACAAAATACACAAGAATAAATCTTGTCCTTTTTCATTACCCAAATTCATTAGGTTTTAGTGAAATGAGACAAAATTGATTAATATGCAACTTGTATAGTTTTGGTAAAAAAAGATTAGTTGATTAAATCATTTTTAGTGAAGTCATTTTGAATAATCACATGTTGCACTACATAATTTTTAAATTTAGAATTATGACATGGATATATGAAATCAGCTAAGTTAATATGATGTGGAATTAAATGTCGTGTCATCATATAATTTTTTTCATTTTATTTTTTTCGAATCATAGAATCACGAATTGTATTTTTTTCACAACATGTCATGACAAAATTACATCCCATGATGAAATTTATTTATTTTCCAATTTTCCAATTTTTTCAAAAAAATGTTGATGTCATCACCCATGATGTACATGTTCATATATTGCATTTATACAAGATACATTGATGCATTTATCAAGGTAAATCCATAACCTCATGGAAGCACACCATGACCTTAGTCACCAAACCACTTCAAAACCTTATTAATGAGGAAGAAAAAAACTTAATTTTATTATGTTTGGCATGGAATTGTTTAGGAAATACAAATTTTAACATACATTTTGTTTTTCATAATTTATTAAAATGCTACAAATGAAAACATGATCTTGAAATTTATTCAATAATGTGTTCAAAAAAATATTATACTTTTTAAGTACTTAATATAAAAAGTAAAAAAACACTCAAAATATCATGTCATGAATAAATTTACAAAAACATTTATATTTAAATTGACCTATAATCTTCATGAATTCAATGTGAATTCAAAAATGATGTCATTAAGTCTTTAACAATGTTATTTTCATTATGTGAAATATGACCATATTTTGAAATTTTGCAAGATTTTATTTTCCCCAATATGATTAAATACAAAGTTTTTAATTTATTTTTGCAATGTTGTTAAAATGGCAATCATCCAAAAAAACATCTAACCACATTTGGTCATAAACAAGTTGCAGAGTTAGAAACTTGTTTAAATCCTTCAATATTATGGCTACCTACTATATATATTGTAAAACATTAACGATATATATATATATAATTTGAATTTTTAAAAAAATTCTTCTTTCAAACAAGTCTCTTGTTGATGTTGTTGCCCCTTTAAATTGGCGAAAATGGTAACAAATGTTTTTTTAAGTAGTCAAAAACACCATTTAATTCTCAATACCATATTTGTTTAACAACTTGGATCATACACTAATACATGTGATTATACAACTTGAAAAACATTCACAATTTTTTCTTGGATGATGTCAAAATATATTTTACTTTCATTTCTGTTGGAGGTGTAAAAGTAACATAATTTGGTGAAAGCATTAAATACTTGGATTAAACTCCCCCCGCCCCATCAACATGTTTTTTTTTGTTTTAAATTTTCCTAACTTGGTAATTCTTGTTGGGAAAAAACTGGGAAAAAATGTGGAAATTCAAAGAAAAATGTAAATAACAAACAATTTGCGAATATTTTGAAATCACAAATTTGAAAGAAAAAAAAAATACTCCTAATGAATAAAATTTTAGAATTAATTTTAATAATTCCAACCTTAAACACAATTCCAACATCAATTTTTTTTTTAAAGCTTAATATTTGAAATCACTATTAACCTTATCCAATTTTTTTGAAAACATTAAAATAAATATTACTGATGTAATTATTATTATTTTGTTGGTGGTGAATCTCCACAATTTTGCAAACATAAAAAGGGGCCATCAACATCAACAAATTATTTTTAATTCAAAACCAAAAAATCATTAATTTTTTTAAAATGATATAATTCTATAATGGGCTATAGGACTTGTAGACAAAATGTAAAAACATTTTAACAAATTTATACCTCCATGTACATGATCTACAATTAAAACATGGTTAAATTTTCTTTTGGATGATCTTGAAAAACACCACAAATTTGAAAAAATAAAAATGAAAATTCTTTCGTTTATTTAATTTTTAAAAAATTATGAAATTTCACCTTTAAATCTTTAAACATAAATCATTAACAAAAAATCCCTACAAATTTGATAAATCATGTTTAAAATATAAATGATAAGTAGAAAATGTTGATAATTTATATTATCATATTATATATTTTTAATAATATATATTATTAAACATTATAATTTTAAAAATTAATCATTTTTAAACCTTTTTTTTTCATACACCAAAAGAAAAAAATGGGAAAAAAATTAGGGATTATTTTTGGGGGTTTTAATATGGCATGATGAACATTCGTAGTAATAAACTCGTCCATGATGTTTAAAAACTAATGAAAAAATAAATTTTAATTTAAGAATTTAATATATGAAAAAATAATAATTTAAATGTTTACATGCATCTTAGACTTGGCATGCATGAAACATTTCACTTGATCATTAATTTGTTCAAACATAAATGTGAGACCTACTTAGGTTTTATACATATATTTCAAAATATTATGGTGAGTGCAAAATGCAATTTGTGAATAATGGATTTAAAACATTCAAAATGAATGATTTAACTCATGTGCAAATGTTGATAACTTAAAAGATGTGAAAAACTTCAATAATATGTTCAAGTATAACTGTGAGGCATTGATTTATTGTGTGTGTTTTAATATATACTAATAAGTGCAATATGCAACATTTGAATAATGGTCTTAATAAATTCAATGTATATGATTCAACTCATGTAAAAATATTGATAGTTCAAAAAATGTGAAAAAACTCATTAAACCATTCAAGTTTAATTGCAAAGCATTGGGTTGCATGTGTTTATATATATTTTAATAAGTGTAAGATGAAACTTGTGAATAATGGTTTTAACATATTAAAAGTGAATGGTTTAATTCATGTACACATGTTGATAATTGAAGAAAATATGAAAAAATCATTAATTTGTTCTAATATAAATGTAAGCTCTTAAATTGTTACATGTGTTTTAATAAATTATGGTAGGTATAAAATGCAACTCATAAGTAATGGTTTCAACGTGTTAAAAGTTGATGGTTCAATTCATGTACCATGTTGATAGTTGAAAAGATGTCAAAAAAATCACTAACACATTATAATGCATTATGTAAATAAAGTTAAAGGTTACCTCAATTTCCACATTAGCAATTTGATATTATTCAAAAATAAAATAGGGTCCAAAATATATTCATTATAAGTGAACATAACAATTATGAACAATTTTGACCATTAATTAGTGCAACATGCCATTTACAAACTTAATATGGCCAAATATTGTTGAAAGGTAGTCACAATGTATGTGGGTAGAAAAAGACAATGTTTATTCTTATGAATATGTACACGATTTCATCCAGTATATGAAATACCACATGTGTATGGGCATTTGCAACTATTTTGGTGGCATCCAAAATCACACCACTTGTTGGAACCTAATCTTGACACCTAGCCCACTATAATTTTGGAATAATCTAGGACGCTCAATTCATATGCTTGGTTGGTCTCAGATTATGCCACGTGGCACAATAACAAAACTTTTCATGTGGCATATTACCATAGGTTGAACTAAACAAGTAGGTTTAGGCCAAGGTAGGTTTGTAGGTACGTCCTACCTAAACTAGATACCTACTTAAGTAGGTAGTTGCATCTACCTACCTACAAAAAATAAATACTTACCTACCTACATAAGTAATTAAGTACATTAGGGAGGTATGTAAGTAAGATAAAAATACATGGATATTTTCATTTTATTTTGGATTTTCCCTTTGGGTTAAGCCTTTTTTATTGTCTCATTTCAAATGCCTCGTTATTTCAATATGAAATTGCAATACAAAATACCTTCTTTACATGTTGTTCAAGATGGAATTGTAAGACAATGAATATTAGATAAAATTTGAATTTGCAATCAAGTAATTAAAGTTAATTAATTAATTAATTAAAATAAGTAGGTAAGTGATTAATTAATTAACTACCTAACCAATTAATTAACCACCCACCTACCCACTTATCAACCTACCTACTACTTGTTACTCCACTATCTATATAGTTCATAATAAAAATTCATCAATAATTTTTAATTATATATATATGATTATTAAAAAAATATGGCCTAATAAATATATATAATTTAAATAATTAAATAATTATTTGATATCCAAATATCAAATAATTAAATACCTAGTGATTTACTTATATCTAATTAACTAATTAATCATAAGTCAATTACTAATAGTTCATGAATTTAAAAAGGTATTTAAATTATTAATTCATTGATACTTTTTAATTTTTAATTTTCAAATAACTAATGTGGCATTGAATATTATTAACTAATTTATAGCTAAAAACAACTATTGGTTATTATTTATGATTAATTCATAATAAATGAGATGAAATGAAAATTTAATCATTCAATAATTATTAATTCTCAACTATATATTAACCATTAATGATCAACTAATTAATGAACTAACTAATCACTATTTTTTTATTAACTTCTAGTTATTAATAATATTCATTTATTAATATAATATGTATTAAAACATGTAACCTGATTACAACTTTACATACCTTTAATACACATTTATTGGAAGCATAATATCAAAGTCATTGAACTTTGGATACACATGTAATATGGACATTATATATTTTGTATATAAATATTTTAAATAAAAATTTAATATATGTGTAGCATACATACATAGTTTTATGTATGGTTGATTTCTTTAATATGTGTAAATATGTATTACATATGACTTTAATACACCCATTATACATAACCCCATTGTAATATGCATCCAATAAATTTTTAAATACCTTCAATTCACCTTTAAAACCCATAAGATTACAACTAATTTTGGTCACATTTAATTACAACTAATGAACCATAAAAGGATGAAAGCATTGGTAAAAATGTTCCCATTGAAAGGATGAATAAGCCAATAATCACAATATAATTGTAAAATGACAATTAATTGCATGTAGTTACAAATGGAGTGGTTGCATTTTGGCCTATCTTTATTAATGCTAGATCAACACCTAAGTTTTTTATTTTGAAATTTTTGATAGTAAAAATAAGATTGTTGTTTAAAATACCTTCATTTCAAATGATTTTAAATATTTTTGTGGACAAGTGGCCCCCTATTTAGTATCCTCCCTTCATGATGTCTAGAAACCAAACTCTTACATCTTCACAAATTTTTTATATTTTTGGAAAATTAAAAAATAATTTTATAAAAATTTTGGTAATACAATATAAAGTTTGTTTGGCAACATTCCTACAAAATTCAATCTTGTTAATGGTGGACTTTGTGGAAAATTGTTCTTTTAAGACTTCAATGAAATTTGGAAGAGTTACGTTGACATTCCTTTCATATTCCAATTACAATACACATTTGTTACATATGGAATCCTAATTTTGTTGCAAATTCTAAATTTGATGAAAAGAAATTACTTATTGAAAGGCCCCACTAAAATTAAACAAAAGCAAAGTACAAAGTGGTTGAAGGCCAAAGAAATCTCCAAAACAAATCAAACCCACCAAGAAACCTAATAGGAGCCAACTAAAGGTGTAAAACAAATTGATCAATGAGTATCACTACTATATTTTAAATGATAATGAACATGATAACTTATTTCTTTGACATTGTTTTGAGCTCCATTGGTCACACTTTAAAGTGGGAGGATTCTATCCTATGAATATTTCATTTGGTTATACGGATGTTTGACACAATTCAAATCAAGACATGCTTGGTACCATGTTGCACAATGTTTTGTTTTTATTTTGTTTTGATGATTTCTTGCAAATTAATCTTTATGTACAAATTTTTGAAAAATTTGCCATGAATTCATGCAAGTTATAAAACATAGGTGATGTTGTGGCATTTTGTGAAAGGCATCAACATGAGGAATGTTATCCCTTATACCCAAACAAAAGAGTAAAAGTTTGTTGATATTTCCATTTGGTGAAGCCTAAAGATGTGAATCACATGGCAAACTAAGATTATAAAAAAATTGAAGGATCCTAATCGATTCATTTAATCACTTTTATTTTGAACATATGTGAACAATATTATTGAATACACATGAAATTGCATGTTTTTGTTATGAATGCATGGATTATAACCCACATTTTTCCCAAAAGAAACACACGTATAGCCATGGACTTTGGTTTGTTTGCAAGGATTGGATGTTGTTGAAGTAAGCTTACTATTTCATAATTTATTATATAGTTAATCATTATGGCCAACAACAAGTTGTTTGATTGCGATTGACCTTATTTTATCATGTTTTCTATGTTAGGTTGTATAATTTTGTCATTGAATTAAATAGTTTCCATTCCTTTGCCTTCTTGTACAGTAATAATCAAATTTTTGACTTTAATTTATATGGAGATGAAAATTGGGAAATGAAATAACTAAGGTGAAAATAGGAGACAATTATCCTATCATATTAGAAGAGTTTAAAAAATGATCATTTCTATGTTTTGCTTTGTGATAAGCCTTTACACATATCTAAAGTTATTTAATAAAATAGTTGGGGTAACATTTGGTACCATGGGGACATTATATTTAGCATAATTTGGTACAATCCTTTATCCAATCAAACAAGGAGGCACCCGTGCATTGTCTTTTGTTTTTAATAAAAAAAACCCCTAATTTTCACCTATTCACACTTGGTCTCAAGGTCCAACTTGTTTCCAATATTTCCCACCACCACAAGGAGAGGGGTGTTTAGCTTTATAATGTTTGACAAGGTTTGACAAAGGTTGATTATTTCAATTGAAGGTAGGTAAATTTACTCATCATATTAATGATGTTTGACAAAGCTTTTCATGAATCTTGAATTGAACGTCTTTTGCCTCAAACATGTTGGACATGAGGTTATTATATTACATGGGCACCATTTGTTATTCAAGGTGTTGAATTGCATTCTTCTTACCTTGAAATGGACTATATATATTTCCCTTTGGAAGTCCAATTTCATGAAAAAAATTGGTTGATTATTAACTAAAGTGTATTTGAAATGTGGTGCCTTGTCCAATAGATGAGCTATATGCATTAGAGTTATGAAGGCAATGAAAATCATTAGGAAGCCACATTATCAGTGTTAGGAAACCATCATTTTAGTGTTTGAATTGACTCAATCTTGATGACTACAGGACTACAATTGGAACTTAAACCAAGTGCATTATATTATGTTAGGAATTTCATATTGTTGTAGTGGTAGTGTGTCAGGACAAATGACCTCCTTGAGGACAAATCAATCTTTGAGACAAATGAATGTGTCATAAAAGTCAAGTGTTGCAAGAAAGTGGGGTGATTTAATTCATGGACTATTCTATGGATTGGTCTTTGGATGACTCACAATAATGTGTCATGGAGATTTGTGTTGCATTGAGTAATGAAATTGCATGGGTAATGTATGTGTTAAGATCCATTTGTTTGTTTTCAATTGCGTGGTGTGATTGGGTTATTGTTGACTTTTAACCCAAAGAATCATTGGTGTTGATGTTGTTTGGAATGTTAACGAAACTGGGGATCATTACCAAGTTTTGAGGATTATAGGGTGTTGATTCAAGAAAGAAACCACAAATTAGTACACCAACAAACTTAAACTAATGAACCAAAATAAACATATTTGAATGAAAACATATGTTTTAGATTGATTGTTGATTGTTAGAAATAATTTATATGTAGGATTATGTTGTGTTAGAAAAATATAATTATAATAAGTGTTTACAAAAATTCACATAACCTTCAATTTTGGTTACAATCAAATTGACAAACATATGTAAATATAATTAATACACCATGTGAAATTTAATGTTGCAAGTGGAATCTCCACATGCATTTGCTTGTGTTGATGGCATGGTGTATAATGTTATGTATTGAATGTGTGCATTGGCATGTGGGTTCATTGTCATGCAATTGTTGGAAGCTTTTAACAAACCTTGGGTTGATCCCATAATCGATACTAATGATAAATTTTTGGTGGACTTCAATGGGTCTTAGCCTATGACATACAAGAGTGGAAAAAGGTGTATTTGGCAAGGCTCCATATTTAAGCAACACTCAAATCTTCCAATCCAATGAGGTTCATGAACATACCACTTTTGATCCACTCCCCTCATTACAGTGATGTAGATCCATCTCATGGAGCTTGAGGGGAATATTCTTATTTTCTTGATAAAATAGGAAAATTTTGATACAACCTTTCGCATTTTGTATGAGATAATTAAAATATTGGTCTTAATGTATTAAAGTTTATCATTTTATGTGTCTATAGTTTTTATAAATGAGACGTAAATTTGTATATTTGAGCCATCACCTTTAGCAACAAGTTACAAGAAGTTAAAGTGGTGTTGCCACCAATATTGCAAAGGCATCTTTTATAATTGATAGAATTTACTTTGTTGTAGACCCCTTGGTTTGCTTTCTTAACATGTTGATTTTCACTCTTGGATTATTTATTCCCTAAGGAATTTTTTTTAATGTATTATTGGTCATTGAATGGGGACAAGGTTATGTTTGTAATTGAGGATGTAGAAGTGGAACAAACAACCTTTCTTATTGACTTCAATGCAAGAAATCATAAATTTTTTGAGTACCACAATGTATTAACCATTTCCTTCAATTTTTAATTTTATTTGTTTTGGTCAAGTTTCAAATATGCTTCTCTAACTTATCAAATATATTATGCAAATGTAGTTTTCTAGGGTGTTTGCATTGAATGAATTATTTACTTGGCACCCATGTTTTTTTTCACTATGTTTAATTGAAATTTATTACAAAATGGGTTTGGTTGTGGAAAGGCATTAGAATAAATCTAGGTGATTTTGTTGAAGCTTGTTGAGGAGTTCAAATTGTACCATCAACACGAATGTGTAAGCATTTTCTCCAAATTCTTTTCATGTATTAGCGTGTGGGTTTTGGTTGAAGAATATGGTTAATACCACATGTTGAATCTTATTGTAACTTAATTAAAAAAATTTACTATGTTGTGGACCTTGGGTTTGCAAGGCATAATGTATACAATCCAAAGTTTAACTTGATCCTTGGTCATCACTCCCATTTCACAAGCTTCGACAAGTTAAAAAGCAAGTGAAGTTGGTCAAATTGGACCTAGTAAATGTTATTGACTATACATTCAAGATGCATATTGCAATGAAATGTTGGCCTCAATAATTTTCAAATTTCAATAATAGTTGCTAGACATAGTTGATAAACCTAATGGTTTAATCTAATGATTAAACATAATGGTTGGACCTTGGTTAAACCTAATGATTAAATCTATAGTTTAAACATAGTGACTAAACTTAATTGATAAACTTAATTGGTAAATTTAACAATTAAACTTTGGCTAAACTTAGTGGTTAAATCCAATGGTTAAACATAATGATTAAACCCTAGCTAAACATAATGGCTAAATTTAGTGACTAAACATAATGACTAAACCTTGACAATACATAAATTAAACCTAATGACTAAACCTAAATTAAACTTAATGGCTAAACCTATGCTAAACCTAGTGGTTAAATCTAATGCTTCAACATAATGCGAAGTCTAGTGATTAAACATAGTGGCTAATCTTAAATTATAACTAGTGACTAAACTTAAATTAAACTTACTAACTAAATCGAATGGTTCAACTTATGTTAAATTTAATAGCCAAATCTAATGGTTAAACATAATGGTCACACATAATGTTTAAACCTAATGGTTCAAATTTGATTAAATTTTTGGGTATAAATGTTGTCACTAAATCAAATGGTTAAACCTTGTGGCTACACCTAATGACTAAACTTAAGTATGTAAGTGGGCGGGTAGGTAGGTAAGTAAAAAAAAAGTAAACAATGGGTGGGTGAGTGGGTAATAGATAGGTATGCAGTTAGTTAAGTAAATAGGTGGGTGAATAAGTATGAGGTAGATACATAAGGTAGCAAACCATGTTGCATTTTATTAAAAAAATTGGATATATTGATTAAATGTGTCATTCACTTAAAAACCATTGGCTATTTTGATTAAAGTTGTAGATGTTAACTAAATGTATCTAGTCAAATAAATCACTACAATCAAGTTGATTAGTCAAAAAATACATTTGTCATTCAAGCCCCTAGCTTTTAGTCAAAATGTACATGTCCATTAATAAAAAACAACAAATTAGTCATTTTGAACCTCTTTAAAAACCATGATTTGAAATATTGTGTTATCATCTAGAAGACAAATTAATGATGTGATGTAAATTGCAAATGGGTTCATGTTGTAATCCACCTTCCATTTTTTTCTTTATTTAATATTCAAAAATTAAACATGTTAACATTAATGTGTGACCATCCTTTGTGCAAATGTCCCCAAAAAAAAACTTGTTGAATTGTAGTAGATATTAATAAATATATCAACAAGACATAAAATGCATTCCCCTAAAATAGGGCTAAACCAAAAAAATCCAAAAAAATTATAGAATGTATAATCAAAATTGTAAAAATTTAGGTGCAACCCATTCATAATATCATGTGAATCACAAAACTAACTTCAAAAAATAAATTTAGTTAAATGACAATCACATCAGTTTAATGCACATTAAAATAAACACAACAATAATGATATGTAATCATAAACTTGTGAATGCCATTCACAAAAGGTTAAATTGTCTCCTTCATGAACAAATGTGATTAGTTGCCATCACTCCCCATTGATTTTAGCTCTTGCTAGTTTGGTGTGGATATGTAATAGTTTGTTCAAAAATTTGAACAAACAACTTGATGTTAAAGAAATGACATCAAAGATGATGCCTACTTTAGTTGACAATTAAAACACCAAGATTGATTATTTATTGTTGCTTACTTGGATTAATCTTATTTGTGGATTTAAATATAAACTAGATGTGGTGAATGTAAGCAAGAACCTTCACACATGTATGTAAAGCAATTATATTGGTTTTTTCTTCTATCTAATATGCAAGGACCCATAATAAGGCTACTACACATTTCTTGAAAATCAAAATGTGTATTTTGAAAGCCAAAGGAAATATGTGCATCTACATTTGTGTATATTCAATGTTCTCAAATCAAATTAATATTATTCTATCCTTTCACGCTATGAACACCTTGAACCATTAATTGTTATCAAGTTTCAAGTAGTGATCTAAAGTTGTCATATTTCTATCCATACATGTATAGTCCAAAACTGGAGTATGTTGATTGCAAAAATTGTCCACACATCATGTAGAACCACAACTTGTCAATGAAACATACTCACCTTTGTGAATCCGTCATAATATTATGTTTATTATGTCCACCTAATTACCAAGATTAAAATCATCATGACAAGGCAACAAAAGATTGAGATTTTTTTGTACATTCTTGGAACCTTTCACTTTGTCAAAGTCGAGATGGTCAAATTTCAATTGGTGGGTTGATGGGAAATCTCATGTCAATTCATTTGTTACCATTATGACACCATACAATTATTAATTAACATAATTAATGTCAAACACTTATTATTGCCTCACACACATGATCATGATAACCAAGTCGTTTGCACCTTAACAAGGCTTAGCATGCCTCCACCAACTTGGATTCCATACACCCCAACCATTCAATTTGTTTCATGCACATTAGTAGACCATCAATTCAAATGTGTAGTTGATACAACGATTTTTTTAAAAATGGGTGGGGGAAGGGGAAATTAGAGACCAAAAGAAAGTAAGAAAAAACTTCAACGGCCATTATTAAAAAATGTGGGTGTAGTTCATTAATCCTTGAATTCATTACTTTCCAACTAGTCCCCATTTACTAAGACCAATGAATTCACTCAAAATCTAGTGAAATCACTCAGCATACAAGGACACCTTTTGTTGTAGCAGGTTCACATGCTATCATGTTTTCTATTGTTTATTTTCACTAGCTTTGGAGTTTCTTGGGTTTGGTTTTTAAAGTTCAAGCATTTTAATTTAATTTACACAATGTGAAGATATATATATATATTATGATTGTTGTAGTTCCTTCCATTGAACATAAGACCTTCAAGTAGAAAGATTTTTAAAATGACAAAATAGATAAATGAAGATTATTAACATGGATTTCTCAAAACTTGCAACTTGGATTCCTCTTTCCATAATACATTTGTGTCGATATAGATGTTCTTGATTATAACATTGGGCAATTGTACTATTTACAAGTCAAAGACTTGGAAGTTGTTTGATTTTATGAATTGACCTTCCATGGGGTTTTCTTTTGTGCCTTTGTTGTAGTTGATTAAGTCAAAGAAAAATCATGCATTGCACACATTTTGAATCAAATTTAGGCAAGAGGTGCACTAAAATCATGTGGAGCAAATTGTGTGGAAAACAACAAAATAAATAGACCATCAAAAGTATATGAAGATTTATAGAAAGCATTCAAGGCATCTGACAACTTGTTTTGGGTGTTAACACCTTATATGTGGCAATTCAGTTCAACCCTAATTGGAGATCAAAAATATTGTGGCATTAGTGATTTATAGGTTTGCATGTGGTACCTCTTTCGATCATATTGCAAATAAGTTAAAAATCAAGGGTTCCATTAAGAAGAAATACATTGATATCATTTGTGACATCTTTATTGATGAATATAAACTATTTAATCAATGCATCAACATTCCTTAGATACGTGCATGGTTGGAGAACATCATTAGTGATTTCAAGGCATTTATAGGGTTGCCAAATGTTTTTGATTTAGTTAATAAGACACATGCATTCCTCTACTAGACCATCTAGTTACAAAATGACCTTTGCAATAAACAAAATTTTCAATAAGGGAAACATCCACTAATTTATTGTTTTTGGGGGATTTGCAATGTTAACAAGATCTTATGGAATGTTTATGTGAGTTAACATAAGTAGCTAGTTCAAAATGTTCAATTTATATAATGATTTGAGAAATCACAACATTTTACAAGAATCAATTTTGGAGGTTTTGGGCATGAGGTGTGCCCCCTATTTGATTAAAAACTTTGCATATTCCATTTACATGTATTTGTAAATAATTGGATATCAAAGTAGAATGGGGAGAAGAATAGGTATGATATCACAATGAATTCAAGGAGAGTGGGGATTGAAAGCACTTTTGGAACTTTGAGAGGAATAGGTGGTGGATTTTTAAAGCACTTCAATTCTATAGTAGACATAACAATGAAGATCATTGTAGCTTGTTGTTGGTTGCATAACTATTGTGAATAATGGAATCAACTAAGTCTAAGGTTAATTGAATAGTTGATCCATTTGTGAGATTTGGTAATATGAAGTTATTTGTTGTTAGAAAAGGAAAACATGCAAAGAATGAGGGAGAGAGGTTGAGAAGGAAATTGTTTGAACAAATGGTCATTAAACACCCAAATGACCAACAATGACAAAGAAAATTGTATTTTGTTTCACAATAAGAAGCCTTCAATTTTACTAAATCTCTTGGGAATAAAATCCAATTCTAATCCAATCCAATTTCAAATTCATGTCTAATTCCAATCCATTCCAACTCCATGTCCAAATTTAAACTAATCCCAAGTCCATATCCAATTCTGATTCCAATCCAAACCAATTCCATGTCTGAATCCATATGCAATTTCAAATCCAAATTCCAAACCAATTCCAATTCCTAATCCAAACCAATTCCAATGTTAAATCCA
>Ga0116229_10003082_pt1 | contig 27303 bp, 26 predicted proteins | sample S1TSphgellanicum_3_FD_87313 | JGI IMG/M metagenome (GOLD analysis project Ga0116229, IMG submission 87313) | Host-associated microbial communities from peat moss isolated from Minnesota, USA - S1T2_Fc - Sphagnum magellanicum MG | ecosystem: Host-associated > Plants > Peat moss > Unclassified...
GGAAGAGGAGAATGAAGTGTGAGAAAGGTTGTTAGTTCTTGTGTGTGGGAGGTGTTCATGGAAAGGTTATGAAAAAATGAAGCATGGAATGGAGTTGTGTGTAGCAAGTAATCGTAGTGAAGCTTCTGGACTTTGATTTAATTAATTGTTTCTCTCAAATCCACTGTTGGATTTGTGTCAAAATTAGATCAGTTTTAGTTTGAAAGGTGTAAAAGCTCCTCCCAAAAATTCAGCGTCATCGGTTTTGCTGTGAGGGAGTTACATTTGTTGAAAGTAGAGGAGGTTGAGTTGTTATTTTTTCCTCAATCTAAGCAAGTGGTTTAGTTTCGGGCTTAACTTTTGGTCAAAGACATAAATAAAATTTTAAAAAATCATGAGATTTGGACACGACGCATTAGATTTTTTAATAAATTTCATTACTTACCTCGAATCACCTTACTCGTTAGACTTCAACTACATAATAGTTACACTTCTAACCGGGTTTTTGTGAGTGCATATTTTAGTGGTGGAAGTGTGCAAGAAATCCTCACAGTCCTAAGTTTTATGACCTACCAACCTATGTACCTATGGTTATGTACGACCTACCTAGCTATTAAAATAAATATTTATATTTTTTATGTATTCCAAAATACAATCAATATGCCCTGTGGCAATTTTTGATTGTGCCATGTGTCACAATTTTGAATTATCATTAACAATCATAATGGACGATGGAGATCAATATTTTGAATTTTTTATGTCCAATAATCTTCATAATGCCATGTGTCAAATTTTAATAAATGGATGACATTAATGATGTTAACATGACATCATGGGTGTAGTTATAATGGAATTAAATAGTAGTTGAAAATGAGTTGTTTTGATTAAATTGCAATTGAGTTGTAATGAGTTGCACCGTATATATGGTGAGTTATAATTTTGCAACTCATGCAACTTGTCCTTTAGCAATCATGACATATAAATACAATGAGTTGCAAATGTCCTCTACAACTCAAAAATTGAGTTGCAATGCTAGTTGCAAAACACCCTTTTTTTCATAGTGTTTATTAGCAAAATTGGTCCAAAAAAATCAAATTATGACATTTGTTAAATTGACTAATCAATTTTACCATGTCCAAGTTAACTATTAGTCAAATCAACACATGAGTTTTTTCTAATGGTCTATTTGACTAATGGGGTTTTATTATTTATATCAATTAGTCAACTTGGCCAATTGTCATTTTCACTATTAGTCAAAATGAACAAATGTTTGACTTCATATGTAGGTAGGTAGACTTAACCTAAACAAAACCCATGTAAGTTAAAAATTAACTTAAGTTAAGCACATGAGCTAGGAACCTAGCCTATGCACCACTTAGGCTAGGTTTGGAACCTAATTAAACTAATTGGTTTAGAGGGTAAGAACCTAATTTGTCTACCTAACCTAGGTTATGTAGTTTAATTAGGCACCCTAACTAGGTACCTTAGTTAAATATGATGCGTGTGAGGATTTGAACCTTTCATCTTCACATTAATGGACCAAATCTTCAACCATTGCACCATATCTTCAATAAATAATAAATTTTGTCATGAACTTTTTTTTAAAACGTACCTAGGATGCCTAGTTTAACAACCCTAAATTAACTAATCTAACTTAGCTACTTAATTTAATTACCTAGCTACGTACTTAACCACTTAGCTTATCGATCCACCTAACTTAACCTACCTACCTAGCCTAAGCTACTTAGGTTAGGTGGGTAGGTATATAACCTACACATAACTTATTTACCTACCTACCTAGGCCTTACTTACCTATTGAATTAATCTACTATCCATTTTGATAGCCATTTTGACTAAGAATCAAATTGTCATTGGTCAAGTTGACTAGTCAAAATAATTATAAATAATTAAAATTGGAATTTATTTAATTATAAATATTGAATGCCCCATTTAATTAAACCATTTATTTGGTCTTGAGGTGTTCCTTTTTTGTCCTATCTAACTAAATGTCACCTTTGATCAAGTAGTCTAAATAATCACTTTAGTCAATTGAATCAATCAAAATAAACATGTCACCTCAATAACTAAATTTTCCATTCAATTTAATTAATGTTTTGGTCAAAATGAAAAGGGTAGTCAAGTTATATAGCTTGAAAGGCTAGGATGTTTTACTTGTACCAAAAAAAAGATGTTCAAATAGACATACAATGCAACATTGGTGTAGGCCAATGATGTATTGAAATACAAGGTACCACTTGGTATATTTAATACTAGCACGAATACAAGTATTAAAAAAATACCTATTGGGCATGACCTAAATTAGCAATACCAACTCATTATACTAGTACTAATTTACTATAAGACTTGAAGTAATATTAAGTATCTGCCTACCTTATAATACCAATATTAGGTTTATGGTTGTTAGTTACCATTCAAACTCAACCTTGGACCTAATATTAGTATGAAATTGGGTATGAAACCTTTGAAAAAATACCCAATATTAGCACTTGCCAAGTATAAATATAAAAAACTCAAATATCAAGATCAATTTGGCATGTTAAAAATTTGATTTAGTCCAACATTGGTTTAAACCAATGGTGTTGTGCATATATATAATTTTAAACATACCCACCATGTAAGTGTCAATGTAAATAGTGAACTTATTACACATTGTGTATATGTAAATATAAACCCTTTCATCCACATCTCTGTATGTATATGTGAATGTATAACCTTGGACATGTAAGTATACATGTAATACCATGTAAATAGTTATTAAAAAAAAATTAACAATTTTTTCTTTCAAGATAAATAAAATTATCTATTTGCTCTTGCCCAGTTGGATCAAAACATATTAAAATGCACAAATTTCAAGGGGAAAAATAATTTTATTTCATTTAGGCCACCTTCCTAAATAAATAAATAAATAATGATGATGTGAAGGAAATGAAAAAATGGAAATTTTATGTAAAAAAAATTGGGTGAATGAACTTATTAAATTCCACCAAAACCATGAGTCCAAAAGGTGGGATTTAGATGATGTGGTTATAATTGAAAGTTGGCAACTTGGGTTGTATAATATTTGATGTTTGATTCTTGATTGTGAAAAGTTCACTTGCCAATGGTTTTGGAAAGAAATTCAATAGACCACAAAATAATGGATGCATACGATAAGACTTATGGCCCAACATTAGATGCATCCCATAGGATTTCTTTTTCAAAACCTAGTTCATTTACATTTAACTTGTCAAAAAAAAAACCTTGAAGATGTGTAAGTTTAATCAAATCCTTTTATACTTACCTTGTGTAGGTGTAAATGTAAAATAAAACATTTACATGCCAAGTAGGGCATGTGTAAATTCCAAGAAATTGGTAGTACAAGTGTAAATCATTCACATTTTCAATGTTTCAAGCATATATCTATTTACATTTACCTTTCAAATTTTTGTTCAAACATTTAAAGTTTAGAGTTCAAACCCATCATTTTAGCATAATAACCAATTGACATTTGACATTTTAAACTTTTGAACTTGGAGATTTCCTATATATATAGAAGTGATAGTTGGCTTCATGTTGGTAATAGGTTGTTGAAACAATAGACCCCCAAAAAGACCTATGAAAATAGATGTTAAATAACACCTAATGAACATTGCCTAAATAATAGTGCAACACCTTATGTGGTTATGCATAGGGTTTGATTATACAATATAAAATCTTGTTGTTGTAAATGATAGGAAATAAGTTAATTCCTAATTCCTTGAAATCAAAGGATCAAACCTAACAAAAAACAACAAAACATACCAAAAACAAATTGTCCTTATAAAATAGGACAAGTGTTGATTATGGAGGATACAAACCACATAGTGTGTAAAAAATGTGTAAGGCTCCACAAATAAGCTCCAACTAAAGCTCATTAGGGGATATCTAAAATCTCTTTTATAATTTTGATTGCAACAACCTAATGGAAGCCTATAATTAACATAGGGCTTAATTTTTTGTTACATGGACAACTATGTTTCATTGGGAACTATAGCTACATTGCAAATATCAAATTAATCAATGTTGAGAACTCTAGGAACATGATTTCATAAAAAAAAACACATATCTCCCTTTGTGATAAATCCCAATTTGATTCACAACTAATAATTTTTTTGCATTTGGTTTGACCAATAGAGCTCTATTGTGACTATGAACAAAGGTAAGCAAAATAATAATAATGGAGAGTTGTTTTGATCATATACTCTATGATCATAACAACCTAATGGGAAAATGATAATGATAGTGCCTTCGTTCATGAAAGGTCATTTATACTAATGGTCAAATGGTAGATGTTTCATTGATATGGTGGCCTAAGAGCATTTCCACCAAACCACCGTATCAAACCTATCAATGGCAATTTGACAAAGAAATTGTCAATGACTTCCTCATTGCAATCCTTCTAGAATCACCAAGTTTTAGTTGATCCTAGCCATTGGAAGCTCTTTGTTCCAATAATGATGTGTTTTTTGTTGTTGTCACAAGAGGCTTATTGGATTTTTTTCTTTGTAGGACACGACCACAAGAAGAAATTGTAAGATCTCTAACAAGAACTTCCCACCCAAGAACACAACAATATTCCTTGCAACATGTTTTGCTATTGCCGCAACAATAAGCTTGCAAAGGTTGTGCATAATATTGGGGCAAGGCTTTCCTCCAATAACATCTAAAGAACCTAAGATCTTTTACCTACAAGAAGGCGACCAATTGTAAAAAGAGAAGAAGTTTAAATCATCATCCTTGAATTTCAAAAAATCCAAAGATTACATTAACAGTTTCAATTTTTTTCAAATTGATCAATTTTTCTTTTAATGACAAAGTTTGGTCAAGATTGATTCCCAACAAAAGAAATGATATGCAACCTCCCAACCAATTGTGTTAAGGGGGTAAATTGAGTATGTGATTTGGGATGAACAAGGCAGGTAAAATAGGGACTAATTAAGGAACTTTGTTAGTTTGAATTTTGAATTTTTGTTGTTTTGGATCATAATCATGTGACTTGGGATGGTTCAAAAGGGGGAGAGTTCTAGAGAATAAGAGAAGGAAAAGAAGATGAGCGAAGGAGTTTTTAAAGAAGAATAGGAAGAGCTAGAAGCACTTGCGGTAGGAAACCACAGACTTTGTTTTGATATAGCACAAATTTTAAGTGTTGTTGTGGGGATTTTTTTCAACAAAACTTGGGATTATGTTGTAATTTGGATTGAGGTTCTTAATAATATAGAAAAGCATAGACTTCTGCAGTGAATTATATGTTTAATTTTTTGTGTGAATTTTTTGTAGTGCTAATTTATGATGAAATGAATTGTACTTTTGTTTTTGGAGTTTTTTACAATGTATTATGAAGTGCAAATTCTAGCTATATGCAATAACTGTGAATATGATATGGGAATGAATTGTAATGTTAAGTTTGTTGAAACTTAAGATAAAATAGTGAACATTTGCTTGTGAAATGCAAATATGTTGTTATAGTAGTGTGAAATATTTTGCAGGAATTTAAATTTCATTTCTACCATTTGGCGACCATCTTGTGGGGAAATTTTTTCATGTTCTTTCTTTTGGTAATGGGAAGGTATTTAACAAATTTTGTTGTATCCCATAGCTAATAGTGTCCAAACGAATAGTGTTTTTTTTGTTCAATTAAGAATTTTAAAGGGTTTATTAAAGAATTTTAAAGGGTATATTAGAATACATCAGAGGTGTACACAGTTGACGTTGTAAGGATTGCAAAGCGATCTACAAACTTTGAAGACGAAAAATTATGAACAAGATGAATCAGATGGTGACCCGAAGTTTATAACAATAATTGGAATTGGAGGCAAATCAACAAGTTATGAATGTTAGACATAAGATAATAATGAAAATGGAGAGGAGGATGTAAGGCTTACAAAAACCCCACAATGGAATTTGATGTTGGATAGTTGAGTGCTAAAAATAGAGGAAAGGCCTGTGGGGCACATGTCGTTTTTACCACAAGAAATGGTACGATGGGATGTATGGACTAGGGGTCTTCAGAAAAGACATAGTTCCAGATGATAATCTCCATGGAGAGAGATGTAATTCATCTAAATGAACGGATGTAATATATTTTTTAGCCATAATTTGTGGTTCATAGTCATAAAGATCAAGAAGAAGCAGGGACTTTTGTAATACCTAGACAACCACAAGAAATCTCAAGTCAATGATTAGCTGAAGGAAGGATGTTACAGGAGGTATATAACTAGGTTTGTGTATTAATTTGCATATCCATATTATATGAACTAGTGGAACACTAAGAGGTGGATGAAAACATTAATGTTGATGTGTTTGAGGATAGTAAAGAAAATTATCCAAGATCATCTAAATATGCAGAAACACAGGTGAATGCATTAGATGAAGTACCGTAATCATACTCTTGTCAAGGGAATCTAGAGTTAGATCAAACAAGGCACACAACCAAAACACGAGATCATGAATATGTGGATTTGGAAATGATCATGTTACTTTCAAGGGTCTATGCATTTTATGAAGAAAAAGGACATGCAATTGTCCTTTTGTGCCTTTTCACATTAGGGTGGGTATCGTTAAACATGTGGAGTTATAGAATGTGGCAGGAGCATTGATACATCAACCATAGGAATAAGAATCAGGAATTTTTGTAGTTTAGAATAGATTTAGAGGCATGGAATTGGGAAGCCAATTGGGACCATGAAGTCGATAGATTTGTTCATTTATTTAGACCAGGAGTAGAGAACCAAAGGGATATTCACATCCACATATGGAACCATAGTGGATACCAATGGGTAACCGCAAAATGGAACATTGTTGATTTCGCGTCAACACAACTCCACCAATAGTGTCAAAAGCGGTAGTTGTTAAAACCCAGAAATAACATGCTGGTGGAATGAAAGTTATTCAATCATTTGGTGTAAGTATAATAACCATAGGAGTGGAAATGGTTGTTGCGCCCAACATAAATGTTGTAAGAAGGGAAATACTAATTGGATTTGCAACAAAATTGGATAGTGGATTAGGTGGAGTCTTGGCAATAAAGAATTTAAGTCAAAGTTTGGCATGACTAGTAGTTAATATTGGAGTTGTTAGCATACCTCAAATGGTGTTTACTAATTTGATATTGACTACTCATGTGAACATGACTATACATCAACCACTAATGAACTCAATGGTTGTTGGAGGGTGTAGAAGTGTAAATGCCATGCATTCTAGAGGAGGATACCAAGAACCAATTGTTATAATTGCACCAATTCTTGATCACAGATATGGCCATTATGTTAGGCCGAATAGAGTAGCTCTTAAATATCTTGATTTTAAAAAAGATGTTGATCCGAATGCTCATGTCAAAATGTTCAATTCTGTAGTCAAAGCAAATGTAGAGACTTTTGAATAATATATCATCGATGCATTTAGCTATATGCTAAGAGATATGACATTGGATTAGCGCCATAATTACAATGATGTCAAAATTTCCTAACTGTATTTTTTTGGAGCTTACACATGCATTTTGCAAACATCATTAGAAGACTCATAATGACAAGCAAATATACATGGAGCTGAAAAACATGAAGCAAGAGGAGATTGAGAGGGTGGAGGTTTACTATGAGCAAGTTCAGAAGCTAGCTCATGGTTTATGAATACCAACCATAGACAATTTTCTAACTTCTGTGTTTAGGATGGGTTTGCAATCATACCTTAGAATTGTGACTATAGGGATGAGGTGGTCAACATTACAATAACATAAAGAGGTGGCAATGTTATGTGAAAAGGTATGACTATTATAGAAGCAATGAGTGCACTATCAATACCATAGAGTATCAAACAGACAATACCAACAAAAACACAAATTAATATAGGGAAGATTGACAAACATTACACAAATTATGGGATGACAAATCACAATGTGGAAACATGCAGAAAGAAAAAAGAATAGACTACAGTGGCAACCACAGAGGTGGTATAACCAAGTCAAAAAACATAGAAGACATCTTCATATGCATGCCACATCTATGGTTTGAATGGACATAAAATGATAGATTGTCCAAAATTTGTTGAGATGTAGAAAATGTTTCATGGGAAATCTGTGAGAGTAGCATAGGTTCAACCTATTATTGAAACACAAATAATCATTGCAGATGTGAATGTGGTGGATGTTAATGTTACCACAAGAAGTAAAGTAACTGAAAAACAAGTGTTCAAGGATAGAAAACCAAGAAAAGAAAAAAATGTTATTGACTGGGAGAAAGAAGAATAGTTGAAGCAATCAATGGTGGAGACAATTCAACATATTTAAAAAACACAAACTCGTATAAAAGGGCCATCCACATCCATGGAGGGATGGAACATAACTTGACCGAATATGCTAAATACTACTCCTATGGATGCATAGAAATCTTAGGAAGTAATGAATTCATAAGGGAAATTGATCACAATAGAAGAGATTTTTCTAGACATTAGTAAAGATGTTAGAAACAAATTATACTTTGAACTTAAGATAGTTGCTTAAAATAGTTCCTGAACTAAAGAAATATCTTTGGCATAAGTTGAAACTAAAGAAAACTTAGAATGTAAATAAAGCAAACACAAAGAAACAAGTTGGTTATTTAGTACGAGAAGTAAGGACAAATGCTGTAACAATAGATAATCATATGGAAGTTATCCAAGTATAGATTGGGAAGAATACAATAGAATATGTGTTGTTGGATGGAGGTTAAGGAGTTAATATTATCACAGAAGTTGAGATTGAGGTTAGTGCTTCCAAAACCTAAACTTCCACTAATAATCTAAAGATGGTAAATCAAACAACCACAAAACCAATGGGGTTGATCAGAGATCTGAAGATATATGTTCATGACATTCCTTACATAATTACATTTACTGTATTTCAAAATAGTGTGGTAGATTTTTGTTATTCCATGTTGTTGGGGAGACCAAGGTCGAGGGCTGTTAAAGTCACACATGATTAGGGAAGTAACACTGTCACCATATAAAGGAATGGGACAATTTGAACAATTACAATTACCAAACATTTGGGAAATGAAGTAAAAATACCAGAAGTGTTACTATGTTACGATTATTAGAATGGCATCACAAATGAAGAAAAAGATATCATCTTTGTTACAAAGCCATAATTGTTCTCCATAAGAACAATTAACAAAAACAATTTAATCTACAAAAACCACAGATGTGGGGATCATGGATATAAATATGAAAACTAATATTTCAAAACAGGGATTTGAAGTACAAAGCACATAGAAGAAAATACTTGGCAACATATATGAGCCAGAAATAGCTATGTAGGATAAGGTGTATCCAAAGACATACTATAGACATCAACCAGGGAGTGTTGTAGTGGATGAAACACTAACAAACATCAAAGCACATGGATTGCACATAGCTGGATGGATGTTACTTGAAGATCAACAATTGATGAAATTCAATTTGGGAATTAATGTAGAACCATAGATGGTGAAGATTAATGCATAGCTGGAAATAGGCAAGGTGTTGGAAGTGCAGCAACTGTTGAAGGAATTCAAAGATGTTTTTGCATGGACATATAAAGATCTGAAAGGGATTCCACTAGAGCTAGCACAACACAAAATTGAGTTAGACCTTATTATATTGTCGGCACATCAAGCTAGGTACATATTAAATTCAAACTATGCTACAACGGTCAAACAAGATATAGAGAAATTGTTAACAGTTAGATTCCTTGAATTTATAGAAGAAGCTACATGGTTGTCACCCATAGTCGTAATACCCAAGAAAAATGGCAAGTTGAAAATCTGTATAGATTTTAGAAAACTAAATGCAACCACAAAGAAGGATCCATACCCATTATTTTTCATAAATGAAGTGCTGAACATAGTAGCAGGGTATGAGGCATATTCCTTCTTAGATGGATATTCAAGATATCATCAAATATCTATAGCTCTAGAGGACAAATACAAGACTGCATTTGTTATAGACTCGAGGGCTTTTATATGGAAGGTGATGCCGTTTGGAGTTTTAAAATGAACCTCCAACATATTAAAGAGATGTGACCAAAACATTTAGAAAATATTTGGACAATTTTATGAAGATATTTCTAGATGACTTTATGGTGTATAATGACATAGAGAATCTTTTGTAGAAGCTCAGACTATGTTTTCAAAAGTGCAAAGAATATGGCATTAGTCTAAATCTAGGCAAATGTGCATTTATGGTATTTTTAGGTTTGATCTTGGGTTTTATTGTTTCCAAGGAAGGGAAACTACTAGATCCAAAGAAAATACAAGCAATCATAAACATGCCACCACCTAAGAATCCTTAGTAGATTCAAGTATTTAATGAGATGGCACAATTTTACAGATGTTTTATAAAAACTTTGTTGCGATTATGGCACCTATCATAGACAAAGATTTTTATGTGGACAAAGGAATGTCGAAAGGCTTGGGAATTGATTCAACATAAGTATATTGAAGCACCGATACTGATATCACCAAACTAGTAGGTGGAATTTCATGTTCATATATATGTGTCTTTGTTAGTAATGGGGGCTATGTTGTTTTAGAATGTAACAAGGAAGAGTGATCAACCAATAGTGTATGCTTGTAGGCTTCTAAACAAAGTAAAACAAAATTATAGCACAAAACACAGAAAGGCTTTAGCAATGGTTTTTTTTTTTGCACAAGTTTAGACATTATCTGTTGGGCAATAAGTTTGTTTTTTATGTAGATCATATGGCATTGGTCTATTTGGTCAACAAACCACAAGTTTCGGGGAGAATAACTATATGGTTATTATTGTTCCTCAAATATGATTTCACAGTAGTGTATAAGCTAGGTAGAATTCATGTTGTTGTAGATGCATTATCAAGATTATCGAATAGTGCAGAACCCACAAGTGCGCCTGATCAAACCACATATGTAAGTTTGTTTTTTATAGGTCCTGAGTGGCTTAATGATGTAAAAGAATTTTTAAAAACAAGACAAATTGAGGGCATGTTATTAGTGTAGTAAAAGTAGAGATTGGTCAGGAGAGCAAAACCTTTTACACTAAAGAATGGTAAATTATATAGAATGGGCCAAGACAACAGATTGCAACAATGTTTAATAACAACAGAAGCACATATGGTGATGAAAGAATTGCATGAAGGACCTTAAGGAAAGCATTTTGCAATGGAAATAATGCAGAGGAAGATATTGGATGTTGGATAGTGGTGACCAACTATATACAGGGATGTGCATGATTACTATAGATCTTGTGATGCATGTTAAAGAACATGAGGATTAGCAATTCAAAGTCTTGCAAAGCTGGTCATAAGTCTTCCAAAAAAACTAGTTATGAAATGGGGACTTGATTTTTTGGGGCCAATTAAGCCAGCAAAAAGATATACAGGGAACAAATATATTCTTGTTGCCACAAACTATGATATTAAGTGGGTGGAAGCAAGAACATTGAGAATTAATATAACATTAGTCACAATAAAATTTCTATATGAGTGCATATTAACCAAGTTTAGATGTCCTTTGACTATAGTCATAGATCAGGGAGTTCATTTTATTAATGATGCCATCAAGTATTTAATAGATCATTTTCTAATGAAACATGTGAGTTCTATAACTTATTATCCTTAGGGGAATGGGTAGGTTGAATCTACTAACAAGGTACTTGGGACACTATTGATTAAGTTACTTAATGAAAATATAACAAATTGGGATGAACATCTATCTATAGTGTTATTTTCATACAGAATTACAGACAAAGTAGCAACATGGTATACGCTATATCAATTAGTGTATGGATTACATCCATTAATGCTCACAGAATACATCGTTCTAGCTGTTGGTGGAAATGAGAGGGACAATACTTTAGTGAGAGTTTTAATTAGTGGAATTATAAAACTCGAGAAATTGCAAGAAGCTAGAATGTAGGTTGAAGAAATTGCAAGAATTCAGCAGTGGAATAATGACGTGCCCCCAAGTTCCTTGTTAGACCCAAAAAAAGTCCAACTATGTTAAAGAGCGGAAATAGTTGGAACTTGGTGCCGCTCCTAGCTTCCAGCACTAAAGGGGGTGAAAGGGGCGTGCTGAAAGCTCCAAGATTAGACTAGGAAGAGGGACAAGCTATTTAGTTATTCGGTCCTGCATCCAAAACTAACCAACAAGTTGGTTAGAACTCATTTTGCACACTTTTGGTGTTGGGACAAGCCACGGGCAACCTTGGACTCATTTGACTCAACATGGCCTGGACTCGAGGGAAGCCACCACCTTCCCCCACATAGTATTCTCTGCATCTCCGCCGCACTTGCATCCGAATGGCACTTTTTCCCGCGACTCCCAAAGTGGAGTCCCAAAACTGTCCCGGTTTGGACTCTCGAGACTTTGGGCGTTCATAACTTCTCGCTCTGACCTCCAATTGGGACGAGGTCTAAAACAAACTTGTATATCTCCTTGAGAGCTTTCCAATGGTGTGTCACAATCTACTTGCACACACCGGGATCGGGTCGATTCCTGACTTTTAGTGGTCAGGAGTCAAACTGCTAGTTTGACTCCCGACCCTTCTTTCGCCTATAACTTGTGCTGCAGATGTCCAAATGGCTCATGCGAGGCCATTTTGGACATTTATACTTCAAGACCTTTCCAAAAATATAAAGAACACTTCAATGCAAGGTGTTTTGACCCTTGCAATCAAGTTCTAAATTTTTGGGAGTCCCGGAGGACTCCCAAGTCCCATTTTCGGGAGTGTGAATGGCGAACTCACACTTCCTTCAAAGTGGGGTTGCGATAGATAGAACATTATGGAGTCAACAAAAGAATCCAAAAAAATAGTTTAGTTTTGGTGATTATGTTTTGTGGTTTCCAAAGGGTAATAAGTCACACCTAAGGAAGTTCATTAAGAAATGGTTTGGACTGTATAGAATATTGTATGTGTTGCCAAATAACGTTGTGTTATTGGTGACCATTGAAAAGTTTGAAAGTAACCTTATGTCAGTTAATGTGAATAAGCTCAAACCTTATAAATACATGGAATCAGAAGTTTAGAAAAAAAATAAAAAATGCTAGCATATTGGGAAAAAAATGTAGGTGGAGTTTGGGAGGCGAATTTTGACACAGAGGAGGATGATAATGGATGTGAAATACAAAAAACACAAATGAAGAATGATGAAAATAAAGAATAGATCATGGATTTAGCGGTGAACATAATTTTTATTTTGGATCTACAGATGAGTAATAATTATAATAGTGTGGGATTTGGAATGCAACGATCTAAAGATGATATGTTAGGAGCATCGACTAAATCAACAATAATATTTGTTTAGTTATTAGGAGTATTTGTACAATCCTTAGAATTGTGGGCACAATCAACAAATAAATTAGTATAGTCAGAAGATGTGTTCTCACAATTAACCAATAAATGGGCACAATTAGCAAAAGGGGTGCATGGTGAACAAAGTGGAATCAATACAAATAATGTAGGGAGATTACAAATGTGGAGTAATTGGAAGATGAAATGTGTGACGTTCATTCATAATGATGATGTTAAGTGCCTCCACGTGGCTATACAAGGGACACATAAACTTGTAGTAATGGGCCATATTAATTTTGAAGATCATGTGTTAATTAAAAGATGGTGGGCAGATGAAAAAATGAATGTGATGGGCGGGATGTTCAAGGATGTGAAAAAACAGGGTAACCATCAAAAGCAGTTTGTGTTTATTGCTGGAAGTTATGTGCATTTTCGAAGTTTCAAAGTTCATAATACTATGAATGTAGATAATGTAATTGAAAAACTACAACGAATAACAAGGGAAAAGGAAGTGTAAAGGAGTGAGCATAGATGAAGGCAAGAGAAGGAAGAGGAATTGTTGAAAATAACAGAAGTAAAAGAGGAGTTGAAAAGAGCAAAGAGAGGAGTGTTGAATATTTAATCGTTGGCTTTAAGGTCATTGTCGCATTCATCATCATCTTCGGAATGTGCTAAAAGGAAGGCATATAATGTGAAGATAAAGTTTACGCAAATGATAATTCCAAACATAGATACAACTGGAACATCTACAATTGAGTTTTTGTGCAAAAGCAAACAACATTGGCATGTAAGAGAATAGACAAGACTAGGAGCTACACTAATAGATCTGGTGTACATTGAAGAATCGGAGGAAGATGAAGTTGAAGAACATCATTTTGTGGAGGCATAAACAATGCAAAATGACATAAGGGAGGAGAACATTGTTGTGCAAGAAGAACAACTATTCATAGAAGTGCAATTAAAAGTATAGTAAGCCATAGAGGTGCAGATAATGGCATAAGCACAATGAAGGTTGATGGAGATGGAGTAGCATGAAGTGGAAGCGATAGTGAATAGAAGATGTGTAATGCTGGATAGAGCTACATTTCTGGAAAAAGGTATTAAAATCCCAGATCTTGAGTGTTTCATGTGGGCATAGACAAAATAAAATTATGATAAACATATAGAGTGGATGGAGAACTAGAAGGATATTGGTGTGGAAGAAGACTAAGCTTCTAAAGTAGGACTTGTTCCTTTGTTTCTAATGGGGTGGGAAGCACCGATGCCTAATGTAATGTTGGAATTTCTAAACACATTCTTGATCAAGGGCACATATATCTACTTTGGGCATAAGGATAAGGTATATGTAATCAACAAACAATTGATTATAGACGTTTTTGGAACGGTATGTAGAAGAACCGAAAGGACAAGTTAGTAAATCACTAGCAGTTCATGCATTATAGACTTGTAGACTTGCACCTATAAATTTTTCTGTAGATCAATGGAATGCAAAGAGTCTAGGTCTGTCAAATATTCTACCATTATATCTATCATTTATCAAAAGGAGAAGGTAAATTATTTTAGCAACAAAAATGTTATTACATTAGTAAGAGCAGAAAAAAGGTAGAAGGTAAATTGGGCATAGATTATATTCAATAGTTTGTGTAGTCAGCTGGATAGGTGGTATAAGTATGTTAAGGAAAATAAGGGGGATAAAAAAGATACTTGTCAATTTACCTTGGTATTGGCAAAAATCTTTCAGTATTTGTTTGTTCATCAAAAGGACAATCCATAGAAACCACTGGCCAAGGTTTAAAAAACTAAGGAGGAGATGTAGAGAACACTAAAGAACAAAAAGAAAATTGTAATAGATTCTCCAAGAAGTGCTCTCAAAAGGAAGAACAAAGTTGAGGAAGGAGAAGCCTCAAGCTTAGGAGTGGAGAGGGAACATGAGAGCACAAAATGATGAAGGGTAAAGTGGAACCATCTGCATTACCAATAGTGGTAAGGGTAATGTTACTAGTGGTATAGGCAGTTAAACAGATTAAAGGAGTACCACATATGACATCTCCACAAAAGAGACAATCGAGGGAGTAAAGGCACGAGATACCATAGATGACATCACCATAGGAGAGACAACTATAGGAGCAAAGCTAGGGAATTAAGAGGGAACATGACATAAGGTTTCCCTAGGGTGAGGAACATCTACACTTTAAAGGGGATAGGTGAAGATTGGATGGAGACCACTGCAAGTCCAAAATATTTTCAACATTTATAATAACATTTGAAGTAGCAACAACAGTAGACATAAAAAGGTCTACATGCTATTGAACTAAAAACAAAAAGAGTTGTGACACAACCTACTTTTGAAGATTTTAGACCAACAGAACCAGAAGTACCACCTAGTAGGTTAGAATTTGCAAAAGGATCCCCATTTGAATTTGAATCAAGAAGAAAAATGGTACAGGAGCTGGGATCATCTACAGAAAGATTTGGAGATCCTATGACATAAATAAGTATACCAAAGTTTGTTGAGGAGGTAGCTGCAAAACTAGTGAAAGTAGATAAGGCAGCTGAATTATTTTAGACCATGGCAATTGTGAGTTTGAATATGGGGAATTTGACTCTAGAAATAAACACTCTAGAAATAGATTGGTTACGGGGGAAGAGGAGGAGAAGGCATTGTTACAAGAGGAATTGGATAAGGAGAGAGAGTTCCAAAATGGGTATAAGCATAATGTGGAAATTTGGAGGAAAACAGGGCAAAGGCTGAGCAAAAAAATAAAGTACTCATTAAGAAACTATAGGATGAGAATGAGGAGCTCAAGGGTAGCACAACACAGTTGAAGTTGCAAGATGAAGAATTGCAAAATTTAAAATAGAAGGTTGAAATCTAGGAAACCATAGAAAGGAAGTGGACAAAAGCATTGTTTCTTCATAAGAAACAACATGAGGCTTTGGATAGTTAGGTGAAAGCATTGAATAAAGAATAGAAGGAAAAGGAGAATGTTTTGACAAATTTGGAATTGATAAATTTGAAGAATGTATATTTGTTATAGTCTGAAGAGCTTAGAAGAAAGACAACATAAACAAAAATAGAGCAGTTAATGGAGGATAAGAAGGAACATTATAAAACTTTGCAACACCTATAAGCACAGTTGGAGAAGGCACAAAAATAGAGGAAAAGTTTGGATCTAGTTGGTATCAAGTAAAGACTAGAGGATTATGAACAAATATTGTAGTACTATACATTAATGAGGATGAAGAACAAGATGAAGGACTTTAAGGCAAAAATTGAAGAATTGTGGGAGGTTGCAGAGGAATATTTTACAAAGGAATTGGAGAAAAATTTGGCTTAGCATAGAGCTGATGAAAGAATTCTGAGGTACAAGTTAAAAGTTTATCAAAAGAATTTTCCAAATTTCATTTGTGGCAATCCAACAAGTACAGAGGTATTGGACCGGGATGAAGAAATAAAAGTAGGGCCCAATGGGATAGCTCATGAGGAGGAATCATAGGACTTCAAAGGTGGAATAGCTAAAGAGGGGGAGATACAACCAGAGATACCACAAAACCTTAGAGGAGGGGTTCAAGAAGAAAAATAACTAGAAGGAATTCAGGAACAAGAAAAGGTGGAGGCTATTCTAGCACCAAAAGAGAGATATCCAAGATACAACATCTCGACATAGAACCACAAATTGAATTAGTGGGGGAGGAGATTAGAATTGTAGAGCAAAACGTAAATATAAAACCACTACTTTTTATGTAGATTAGGATTACAACATTGAAGTAAGGGAAACATATGTTTAAAAGGCTATAGAATATTATCATTTTATTTCTATCATTTTATAAGGATTTCAAAGACAAAATCCAAAGTACAAAGGGGGTAATGTTAAGGGGGTAAGTTGAGTATGTGATTTGGGATGAACAAGGCAGTTAGGATAAGGTTTAATCATGGAACTTTGTTAGTTTGAATTTTGAATTCTTGTTGTTTTGCATCATAATGATGTGACTTGGGATGGTTCAAAAGGGGGAGAGTTATGGAGAACAAGAGAAGGAGAAGAAGATGAAACATCGAACTTTTAGAGAAGAATAGGAAGAGCTAGAGGTACTTGCAGTAAAAAACCACATATTCTGTTTTGATATAACACATATTTTAACTGTTGTTTTGTTGATTTTTTTCAACAAAACTTGGGATTATGCTGTAATTTGGGTTGATGTTCTTAGTAATACAAAGAAGCGCAAACTTCTATAATGAATTCTATGTTTAGTTTTTTGAGTGAATTTTTTATAGTACTAGATTATGATGAAATGAATTGTACTATTGTTTCTGGAGTTTTTTACAATGTATTATGAAGTGCAGATTTTGGCTATATGCAATAACTATGAATCTAATGTGGGAATGAATTGTAGTGTTAAGTTTGTTGAGACTTAAGATAAAAATAGTGAACATATGCTTGTGAAATGCAAATATGTTGTTACAATAGTGTGAAATATTATGTAGGAATTTAAATTTCACTTCTACCAAATTGCTCTCTTCTCCACAAATCTAAGGGGATTATGTCATTTTAAGACGTCATTGGCAGCATTTTGAGTATTGCATACTTATGTCATAGTAACAACCACCTACAATGTGAGCTTATAACTATCAAAATATCTTCCAAAATTTTGACATAAACCCCATAAGATACCACTACAAAAATTTGCTATGAAATAATGGTGCCGAGCAATTCTGAAATGAGCATTAAGATCACATGATCACGAGCTAGTGTTGAGAGACAGTTACTCATCCTTGATAGACTTGGCGCACCTGACCTGACCTGACCAGCTGTTGGCACTTCAGAGTCAAGCTTGGTGGCAGAGGGCAGGCAGGGCTTTCAAACATGCACACCAGTGGGTTTGAAACTCAAAACCTTTTCTAAGGTCCCAGACAGGGGGCTATACCACTGAGGCATCATTGCCCCTAGGGTGCATTTTTGGCCTTTAATGGAACCAAATTGACAAAACAGTCAGGGATCCATTGCACATGTATACAAATCATAAAAATATAATTGATAATATAAGTTGTCCACTTTATCCAGAACATGATACCAGGACATCATTGGACGTTGGGTACACTATGATAAGCGAAACGCTATCTACCCCCCATCGAGCACTGTCTGGCGCCCTTTCTGACCTGCCAGTGCACCCCTGCGGGGAACCGTGTGGTTCTGCCGCAGGATTTGACTTTTTCACTGGAGAAGTTATTCAAATAAATACAAGGAACATTGTTAAGTTCTTTTGCTAAATAAAGAGAACATGTAGAATAATGCTGCGTGGTTTATGCAGAACCATGCAGGGCTGAAAAACATGTGCAAGAAGACAAGCGTCGGACAGAGCTTGATGGGAAGGTGGGGGATTTAACATCTCGCCTATGATAATGGCATTCACAAAGCTGCACACCCATTGCGATTGTCTATTTTCATGGATTCCATGGACTACTTTCATATCGATGCAATATGTTGTCCATTCTTGTCACATAAACAACTGGCTTGTTATTTCTATGTGTATTTTGAAGAATCTCCCCCAGCAGAAGAACTCTAGGGCATTATGCCAAGCAAGCTCCCCCAATTTTATATGTTCCCACATTCCCATGGAAATATTTCTTTTCTATGAAACAGGAAAGAGGCAAGGAAATAAATAGAGAGTTGTTTATGTAATGGGAGGTTCCCATGCTTGGGCGTTCTCCTGAGGTTTGGGAACACCCCTGGGTTCCTCTCCCTCCAGAGAACACACTCTTATGGGGATCTCCCTACAACAGAGGCAATGTAAGTCGAAATCTGCCTAGAGATGCTAGTAAACTGAGGAAAAAATAAATCACTGCTTGGAACTTGGAAGAGGCGAGAGTTGGATGTGGGTCAGGACAAAACGCATTTTGAAAACTGACAATTCGCTGTATTTGAGTATGGCTCCATTGAAAAGGTAAACAAACTTTATTTCAATGTGCCCACAAAATCAAAATCTCAACAGGTATGAATATATGGAATAACGCACCATGTGATCACGAGTGTTTTTTTCTCAATTTTCTGACGAAGTCAGGGTGGCAAGCATCCCTAAGCAGATTTCAACTTAACTGGTGACATTATTTCAAGGAACTCTTAAATCTGTAGCCGGTATACATAAATGTGAAGACACCCTTTTTAAAAAAACAGTGTTCAGTTCTTTTTAGGCCCTTTTTTAAAAAGGAAATTTGTGACACATTTTGGCGATTTTTCAAAAATGACTGGTGATTACACTCACTAGTATGACTACTGACTCACTACATGCCTAATGTCACAGCCCACATCCCACCCCACCTCCAAATTTATAAGTCAAAAAAATGTATGCCAGAATTTTTTTCTCAAAGTCACAACATGTGTAACTCTAATTGGAAAAAAAAGAAGAAAAACATTTTAAACACAAAAATTTATTTTTGTAAGAAATGCAATATGTATAAAATGGGTTTTGGGGCCAGTTTCGATTCTAGCCAAACTTCAGTTCTCAGTTTCAGTTTTTATTCTAGGTTTTTTTCTTCCTAAAATTTAGAAGGGGTGGTCTGGGTTCCCAGTATTCAGCCTGAGAGCCAGAACTAAAACCGGCCAAAAACTGAAACCTGACAACACTGGTCTGTCAAATAGGAGAAGATCCCTGGTAGTTATGAGGGTCGCTCTTAGGTTTCATAACCTTGATTTTCAAAAAATCAAAGAACTAGCTTTGATATATATAGGGTAGAACAGCCTATGAGTGATCACTTAAGCGCTCAGGGCAGGCCAGATCCAAGGGGAGGGCTTCATTGTTTCTGGTGTCCAAACAAAACTTGAACCCCTCTTATTGATGCATTTGGCGCACTCAAAATCATCAAAAATGGATTAGAAGCCCCTGCTCCTGGAGGTCGCCAAACAGCAACAGAATTAAGAAAAGGACATTTACTGTCCTGACTCCTACCTGTCCAGTAGCACAATCTGGCTAAATCCTCCCCTGGATGGTTGGCAACAAAAGTGAAAAAACGAAAACCCTGACTATCAGGAAGAAAAGTATGACCTGAAAGATTTGTTGGGCCTAGCCTATATCATTTTGAAAACAAACATGTAGAGGATCACCCATCAATCATAAGAACCTGGAAGACCATCTCCACCCCACACCGGCAAACACCCCTTTTCATTACATCTTGCAGCGGGATAGTGGCACTATCTTGCTGTTCTATGGTATTAACGGTCGATTTTGCAGTGGTCATTTTAACCCCTTTAAAACTTTTTTCTACTATGAATTTGGACAGTGACTATTACTTGTCCAGGTGTAAAGAGATAAATGGTCTTTGACTGTTTAAATGGCCTTTTATGACATTTGTGGGTGGGGACAGCATAAAGGAGTTGTTTACTCTTTTGGGGTGGAGATGCTCTAAGTGAGCACCAGCTCCTTGCACATGAAAGCGAATGAACTTTCGCACATGCCAAAGAATAGGCGAGACGCTAAATACATGGAGCACTGTCTGGCGCTCTTTCTGGGCCTGACAGTGCAGCCCTGCGGAGAACCGTGTGGTTCTGCTGCAGGGTTTGACTTTGTGATTGTGGAAGTTATTCAAATAGAAAAGAAAAAACTAATTCTTCCTCTGAGCCTGAATCTGTGCCAGTGGTTTGTAGCATGTTCTATACCTGGATAGTTCAGATTTCAAATCTAATTGGGTTAATGGGAGGAGATTACAATAATGTGGAATCAGGAGAGGACTGAAGTCAAGGATACTTCGATAGCATAATGGGAGGAAGAGAATGCAATAAATGGAATGCATTCTTAGTGAACTTGGATCTGATGGAAGCCTGAAATCTGAAAGAGTTCAGGAAGATAGGAAACAAATATTTCACTTGGTGTAGGAGATCTCCAACTCCAATTTGGTCTTGCCTGGATAGATTTTATGTTGATACTTCTATCCAACAATAGGGAGGCAGAATAGGAATTTGGTCTATAATGGTGCACATCTCTGACCATTCTCCAATGTTTTTACAAATTTCCTCGAAGACTCATAAAAATTCAGTTCAGGTGGGGTTCAACCTTCAACTTCTACAAATTGAAGATACCAAACAACAGCTATTGGATGTGTGGAAGCAAGGGATGATAGAAGGAGAGAATCAAGGAGTTGGTTCTCAAGTGGCTAGAGCTCTTCTACTCACTAAGAAGGAAAGTGATACAATCACTAAGCAACTCAAATTGCAAGGCAAAGAGGAGGAAAATTGAAAGCAATTTGTAGACATAGAAGCATTTGAGGAGGAGTTCATGTTGGATTAGGAAAGTATGCAAGCTTGGGATAAGCTTAATAGGGCACAAGAGCTCTTGGAGAAACATAGAATGGATAAATTGGAGTCCACAAAGAACTCTTTGGTAGCCAAATGGACCTTGGTGGGGGATAGATGTTCAAGGGAGTTTTTTGAATTCCACAAGGGTCATAGACTATAATAAATGAGTTGCTTCATGGAGGGCAAATGCTCATTGAAAATGATGACATAGTCAAATATGTACAATCCTTCTACCATCATCTATACACTAAGGATTTAGAAGTGGAAAACAATGTTCAAGCTAGGCAGTTGTGCTTCAGAAGTGTATCCACTATGGTAATTGAAAAACATAATAGGATTTTGCTACAATAACTCATAGGAGGAGAAGTGAGGAAAACAACTTTTGACCTAGCTAAACATAAGGCTACGAGAGTAGATGGAATCTCAGTGGAATTTTTCCAAGAAGCATGGCGTGAAGTAAGGAATGACATTAATAACTTGTTGCAAGAAACCTTCTAGAAAGGACTTATGCATAGGGACCTTAATGTAGGCTTACAAACATTCATACCATAACTAGGGGAACACAATTATTATTGCAAACTACAAACCAATCTTGGTCTTAGGGTCCACATACAAAATAATTACCAAAACTCTGGCTAATAGGTTGTAGCCGTTCTTGCCTTCATGGATATGGCCAACACAAATAGGTTTGTCTAAAGGAGGTGTATTTTGGACGTCATGTTTATGGCTTTTGAAACTATGGAGTGGGTTAGAGAAAGTGACTAGGACTTAGTCATGTTTTTCCTAGATTTTGAGAAAGCATATGACAAAGTTAAATTGGACGTTTCTTTAAGAGAGCATGAGAAAACTTGGTTTTATATCAATGGATCAACTGGATAACATCCTTGTACAAGGAGGCTCAGACTTCAATGGTTGTGAATGGAGAGAGAGGAGAAGCTTTCACAATGGAAAGGGCAGTTTGTCAAGGATGCCTTCTAACACCATACTTGTATTTGTTTATAACAAATGTTATGGGCTACATGGTTTTGGATCCTTCATATGAAATTGAAGGATTAATTCTTCTAGATGGGAGGCAAGTTTGGGATCAGATGTTTGCAAATGATACAATTTTGTTTTTGAAAGGCACAATAAACAATTTGTAGAAATCATTTCAAGTTTTTCAAACTTTTTGCCATGCATCTGGAGGAAAGTTCAACTGGCATAAATCATGTGCCATATGGGCATCTAAGAAACCAAGAGAATGGTCGTGGGGAAAGGACAAAGGCCTAGTTTGGTTGGTAGCAAGCAAAGTAAATAAATACTTGGGTTTTCCCATCAATTACAATATGCCACAAAAAGAAAAGGATAACAAGGTTTTGTAATCAGTGAAAGGAAAACTAGTTGTATGGATGTCTAATAAATTGTCACTTGTTGCAAAAAATTTGGTGGCAAACCAAGTGATTCTTGCATTTGTATGGTATGTAGCCTCATGCGTAAACCTATCACTTTTTGTTGTGAAGAAAGTGCAAAACTTGATCAAGAACTTTGTTTGGTCAAGTTAAGTAGATGGAAAGGCAATGACAAAGGTGGCATGGGACATCGCAATATTGCCTTTAGCTAAGGGGGGGATTAAGATTCTTGACCCATAAGCCCAAATATTAGCTCTTTTAGCAAAGATGTTAGTAAGGGGCCTCACCCCAGGGCCAGAACCTTGGAAGGTTTTCTTATGTCATTAGGTACATAATTTGAAACAATCATATAAAAGGAGGTGGCATGCCACAATAAGATGGCTCATGACAAGAAAAATAAGTTGGTATTGTAGGGCTCCCCATTGTGAAATGGAGTTTGGTATGCTTGGTGTAAGGTTTGAATAAGGTTAGTTCAAGCTAAAAGGATGTAATACATAAATTACATACAATAATTATTTATGGGCTACTTATGGGTGAAAACACATTAAGGTCACTAAGTTTCAGTGGATCAAAGTCCTTTTTCAAAATCCTTTTCTAATGTAATTGAAACTAGCTTAAAATATGAATATTTAGATTATATTGAAAGTAACATTTTTTCCCATTTCTAATTTCAAGTCATGATGTTATAAGACATATAAAAAATATCACAAAAGATTTTTTTTTAAAAAAACTTTTAAATGCTTAAAAATGCTTTTAAAGTAATTAAAGTTTGGGATTTTGAAAAGTCCATAACATAATAAATTAAAATCACATTCCATTCATTCAATGGACCTTAGTTTCTTAAACATTATTCATCTAATATCCCAAAGTTTCAAACACATAAAATTAACACATTGTAAAATAAAAGTCCATATCCATGAGTTTTGTAGGGCATGACAAAATTTGTCGTTAAGATTCAAAAGTCCATTAATCATTAAATATTTGGGATTTTGATGTGTTTTTTTTCATTTTTAAAATGCCAACTCTATTAGCATTAGATGTGAGTCCCTTTCTTGACATTTCAATGAAAATATTAATATTTAAGTTTCAAAGAGATGTAAGAAAAACTACAAGTGTGACACCTAAAAAGGGATTGTGTAGTGGGCTTTCACCTTTATTCTACCTTTAGTTTATGTGTTTAATGTCCGTGAAAGTAATACCAATAACAATAGTTTAAGGGATGAAGAAAGGCTACAAAGAAGCCCCACACCCCAAAGCTTTCAACCTTCCCAATCAGAGCAGGGGAATGAAGAAAAACTAGTTGATTAGATTTTGAGTGTAATCATGGAGGAGCTTCAAGAAGAACCCATCTTCGAAGAAATGCATGATACTGACATTCTATCTAAATCAGATTAATTGGAGGAATCTTGTCCCTTCCTTGAACTCCTAGATGATTTGCAATCCTTAAAGACATTAACAAAAATGTGCGACTTTTGGGTGGAGTAGCATATGCAAGCAACACCAAGGGTGAAACCCTTACCTTGGGGAAGCACATGCATTCGTACTCAATTGCCTTTGCATAGCCAAACTTGTCCAAAAATGGAAGGTTTACTTGAAGAATTATGCTTTTAATGAGCTCAATGGAAAGTATCCTCTCTTCTTAGACATTATATGTAGTTTGAAAATACCTATCCCAACTCTACTTTTCTTTTTGGTAATCAACAGGAGCAAGCAAGGATGCATTTTAGTGAGACTAATCTTCAAGGTAATCAATGAAACTAAAATGCTTCTTTCTTATATGCTTCATTGAGGATTAATTACTTCGTATGATGGCTCTCAATAGCTTGAAGAAATACCTCAAAGTAATCCTATCTAGTGGGTTTACTTGTTCTATTTAGTTAAGAGGTAGGTATTTGCCTTCCGTTGCCCACTTATTTTTTTCCTGTTTTGTGACTTTATTTACTTTGGTTAAAAGGTGGTGTTACCCTTTTGTTGTTCATTTTTCTTTTTGGTCCTTTGGGGAGTTTTTTTTCCCGTTTTTGTGACTTGGTTTTTGCCCTTTCTTCTTAGGGTTTTTCTTGGATTGGGCATTTTTGTTTTGTCTTCTTGGACTTGGTTTTTTTCTTGGGTGTTGGCCTATTGGCCCCCTTCCCCCACTCTTTGTGGTGGTGTTGTATTGGTTCATCGGGGCTTTGGCTTGGTTTTTTGTTTTAACGCAAAAAGGGATTTCAGTTTAGATTTCAAATCCTGCGAATTGTTGCAAAACAGAAAGTTCAAATTAAATTTAAAAACATTATTAAATTCTTTTGTAAAACCATGCATGGTGGAAAAACATGTGCAAAAAGACAAAAAAAACAAGCGCCAAACAGAGCTTGACATGGGGTATTTAGGCAAGATGCTAAAATACCCCCAAATGAACTCTATCTAGTGTTGGTTTCTAGCTTGACAGTGTAGCCATGTGGAGAAAAATGTTGTTTACTACAGGGTTTTTAAATTTTTTGCCTTTTTGACTTTGTGTTTATAATAAATTTTAAAAATAAACCTCATTCCGTAATGTTTGATGGTATGCTAGTGGTTAGTATTACAATTCTTGCATGGGAGGTCGTGGGTTCAATACTTGGGCCTACAATGCAAAACATGTGCCCATAACATTGGCAATGGAGAACAACAAGAATTGAAACACATTGAGAATTGGGTTGCATGGTTTCTTACAAAACAATGCAAGGTTGAAAAAGATGTGCAAAAACACAAGTGAAACCAACACCAAACAAAGCTTGTTAGGGGGTGTTTAACACTTACAATATTTAGTATCTCACAAAGAATTGCACAAAAGAAACAAAATCAATCAAATCAATTGGGCCTTAGGGCCTTTAAAGTCTAGGGGTTGTAATCAAACGTCACTAAGGGCCACTTTAGACGAAGGTGCAAGGTGCCAGGTCCAACAAAATGGAGCATTCCTATTGGTCAAAAGCCATAAATTGGACCCAGGGCCTTTAGATGAGGATCCAAGACCAATTGAAGCCAAATTGAAGTGGCATCTACATGGCACCATTTTGGAGGGAAATTCAGTTGGTCCAAACCCAAAAATGGAGCTCAAAGGAGAGTTCATGGTTTGGAAAACCAAGATATAAACTAGGGTCCAAGGTTATTTCTTCCATTGTTTTTCATTATTTTTCACTGTTTTGCATAATTTTCATTCTTTTTCAAGGTTTTTTTTTCACTTGTTCTTGAAGTTGAAATTATGCAAGAATGGAAGACATTTCAAGGATGGAGGAGGAAATTATTGAGTGTACACCCACCATTCCATTTTTGAACACATGATCTAGTGTTGGCATGGTTGTTTTTGTAAATCCACACAAGGTTGTTGTTCAAAGGAATGCATTTCCAGTTCTTGGAAATGTTCAAAATGATGGTGTTTTACAATTGAGGATAGAAAGTTTTGGTTATGCAAGGTTGAAACACTCATTTTTGCAAGTGGAAGAAGATTTGGATTACAATAAATCTTTTAAACTGACCCCCTTTCCCAAAAAAGAAACAACAAAGAAAAAGGCGGCTATAGTTACAATGAAAGAGGAACATGAGGAAGGTGAGAAGGCTAAGAAGGCTAGAAAATATTGCGGGGACGGTGAAGTTCCATGTATGATTGCATTGTAAGGAAAAATGGAGCTTGAATTTATCGAAAATGCAAAAAAAAAGGTAAATTCCAACTTATTGAAACCAACATTGCTACTCTAACTTCCATAGGGATATTTTCTCTCATGTTTGTATTTTTTCATTCAAGACTTTGACCTACAACCCTAATCAAAGCATGAAATGTCTCAAAGTTTCTTGTACATTGTCAAAACATCTTTTTTGAAAAACTTCCAAAAAATTGATTCTTCATATGTCCAACTGCCCTCTCATACCTCCATATGCTTTGAACTCTTGGTGGCATGTCCATAAACTTAAAAAAAAATAGCAATGCACTCATCATGTTCTAATGTTGTGTAATAGCTACTTGTTGCAATGAGACCACTTGTGTAATGATTCGATGTATGGCCATATTAAAACTAAGACCACCAATATCTTGTGCTTATGTTCATCCATTGTGTTTTTGTAGTAAAAAACACAAAAAAATAGAGAGAAAGCAAGAAACAAATAAAAGAACATGAAAAAAATGAAGAGAAAAAAAAAAAAAAAAACAAAGGACAACCTAATCTTCCCCCATGTGAAAACAACTTTTTTACTAATTGGAACCTATGGCTTCAAACACATTAATTTTTTTAGTTGTGTTCCAAGGGAAAAAATAAATAATTGTGTCATATATGTGTAGAGTTCCCAAGATCACCTTTGTTGGCCCTGAGTTTATCTATGGA
>Ga0116229_10003085_pt1 | contig 27293 bp, 16 predicted proteins | sample S1TSphgellanicum_3_FD_87313 | JGI IMG/M metagenome (GOLD analysis project Ga0116229, IMG submission 87313) | Host-associated microbial communities from peat moss isolated from Minnesota, USA - S1T2_Fc - Sphagnum magellanicum MG | ecosystem: Host-associated > Plants > Peat moss > Unclassified...
ATTATAAAAATTAAAAAAAATTAAAAAAAAAAAATTAAAAAAAAAAAAAAAAAAAAAATTATTTTTAAAAAAAAATGTGTTTACAAAAAAAAAAAAAAAAAAAACAAAATGCAAGAATGATTTAAATACTAAACATTGAACCTATAAGCAACTTAGCATGATGGTGATCACTAGAGTTCTCAAACATAGTCTTAGAAGGACTTTGCCATAAAAGATGCTTAGTGGAGTTCTCACCAATGTGACTTTAATCACGTATAAAGTCACATATCTTGATGGTGCTCATTGAAAAGTCATTGAATGCAATTATATATATATATAATTTACTAAATAAGAACTATAATCTAGATAATTGACATTTGATGTTTTAATGAATATTAGTCAATAGCGAATTTTAATTTATACATCAAATCAATTTACATCCGATTCAAAATCTAGAAATAATATCTATGAACATAAATCCATAGTAAGACATGATGTCCATATATACCTAATACAAGTTTGAAACAATGGAGGTGAAAATTATTGAGGATGTTTTTCATTAGGGCGTAGGGCATTAGGCCCCTTGGAGATTTGGTTTTTGGCATCAACTAGGTATCTCCTAGGATTTTAGGCATAATCAGTTTCAATTAATTTTTGCTGAGATTCCCCATTATGAATCCCTGACAGTGCTCAGTATAGTATGTCCACAAGAGTTCTCACATCTAACTTTGGTTAATTAGGTTTTTGCAGCAACACCCATAAAACTGAAACTGAGATTATAAATAGGCAGGTGGACACTACCAATAGCAGACCACCTGGACCAATCATTAAGATTGGCCAATCAAAAACATAAGAGTACCAGTCAAATCATATTTTATTACACTCTTCTCTGCCAGGTGCACAACTTTTCTACGCCTTTTACCACCATCAGGACACTGTGCACTAGGGTATCTGGTAGGTTATTAATAACCGACTTGATAACCAGGTAGTTGACAACTGCTTGGTATTGTATTTTCAAAAGTCTAATAACCTACCTGCACAACCCAATTATCATCCCTAAAGGTTCTCAATCATCAAACACTAATAGATAAAAATCATTTAAAAATAATTTAAAATAAAAATACCTTATAACCCGTTAACAACCGACAGGATAACATGACCTGTTGTAGGATCATCTCATAGGTCACTGAACCCTAAACCCTACTAGACCCTAACCCCTATGAGCCCTAAACCCTACTGAATCCTAAACCCTACTGCTTTTCCAAACAGAGCCATGGAAATGGTGGGTGGGTGTTGCATGGTCCCCACATCCAGCACAACAAAGTGAAGAAAGAAAGTAGCAGATCATCTTCTAGATAACACACAATTGCCAAGTGGGTGCAAACTACAGATCTCTTGACATGTGGCTGACATAGATGGTAGTCCAGTGTCCTAACCCCATGCTGCTGTTCTGCATGTCCCCTTCTCTTGGTCTCTTGTGTGTCTGTGTCTCTCTCTCCCATTCTATAACAAAATTATCCACCTCTATTTTTTTGTGTTCTCTTTGCTTTCCTTCATCCCATCATCTCCTTGTTGCTGTTGTTGTTGTTAGTGTTTTTAGCCTACGACCCTTTGTTGTTGCATCTCAGCTCCGAAAGAAAGACAGCACTTCTTTCCTGCCAGCTTTCTGTGCCCTTTTTTATGTATAGCCCAGGACCCAAGCTCTGCAGGACTCAAGCTCAACAAGCTTAAAAGACTGCAACCAGAATTTGTGTGTGTGTGTGTGTGTGTGTGTGGAGGGGATTTGGAGCAACAGATGGCAAGCAGTGACAAGCATCCATGTGGAGTAGCCGCTCCATCTACTCCTGAGGATGTGCCTGGAGCTCCAAAGACTGTGAAATCTCACATCCTGGAGCAAAGTGCAGGGCTTATACAGCCTTTGAAACCCATCAAACAGTTTAATCAGGTATAATAATCTAATGTGGAATTCATATGACCAGCCTTCCTTCAAATTGATGAATGCTCTTCAAATTTCTGTTTTGTGGGTTGTGGGGAAAACCTAAGTTGTGCTCTTCTTCTTAGAGAGTGCTTTTCTTTTTCCCTGGGAAATGCTTGCCATATGGTTTGATAACCAGAGTACTAATAGCAGCAGCAGTAGTACTTGAATGATAAAATTAGGTGCTGATTTTTTTTTGGGTTTGGCAGCATGTATGCACTTGGGCAATATTTTCACATGACATGAAACGCAAAATTGAGACACATCATTATGCAGCCCGACTCAATGAAGATGTGTTACAATGTCTTGTTTATGACTCGGATGAGACTGATGCTCGCTTGATTGGTATGCATGCACTCATTTTTTATGGCAAGATTTGGGTGATTGATTTCTATGATGATTAGGGTTGAACTAGACCTGAGCTTAAATACTTATGACCATTCAAGTAAGCAACTCCAATCATACTTCATCAAGCCTTGAAATTCTTCATATGCAATTCCAAAACACATCAAGTTCTGATCCTAGACACATGCATTGCAACTAGACTGCACAAACACCTGATCTGAAAAGCAGACCTATTCATAAGTATTCATATGAAAAACCACAATTCCGAGTGGGTATCTGCAGGTGCCTGTAAATGGGCACTGGATGCTGCTGGTTAGTGTGGTGCTACTCTCTCTCTCTGGTAAAAAAGCATCATGGGCTGCCTTGCACTCAATGGGCAAAATGCCATGATGGGTTGTAGGGACAGGATTGGTAACATAGTGTAGTATACAAGAGAATTTGTGTTTCAAATCCAATTTTACACAGTGCCTGATAGATACTTGGCTTGGAACTTTTGATACAGGAGTGGAGTACATTGTGTCTGAGCGATTGTTTTTGGCACTACCTGATGAAGAGAAAAAGCTGTGGCATTCTCATTTTTATGAGGTGGAAGAAGTTCTAATCTTTCTAGGGTTTAGTATGCACTGATGGTACACTTATGCTTTCCATTTTATAGCAGTTTTGGAGTGATTCAGGATCTATAAGCAGCAGAGATTTGGCTTATGATGATGAAGCAAGCAGTCCTAGATGTTTTAGGGTTTGTACTGGATGCTTCTCTAATGCAGAGTGGGGTGGCTCTGGGGTAACTTTCTGTACAGATAAAGGAAGGATTGTGGGTGAACCCAGGGGTGCCAGAAGTGATGCAAAAACAGGAGCTTAAGAAATTAGCAAAGACTTATGGAAAGTTTTGGTGCACTTGGCAATTTGACCGTGGTACAATCTTTTCCCCCCACAGTGAATTTGGGCTCAAGTTTTTATGAATTCCAAGATGTTGCTCGCAGCTAAGAAAATTTCTGGACAGTCAGGAAAATTGCTGTTCTAAATTCCCATTTGAAACCCACATGTCTGTCTGGGTGGGTGTAACAATGAACAGGTGATAGACTGCCATTGGGACCACCAGCATTAATGATGTCTCCACAAGAGCATCCACTGGGTCAAATTCCTGAGGAATTGATCAAGAAGCGAGATGCTAAGTACGGTCTCTCAACTTCTGAACTCAAGGCGAGCCGGACTGACATTGAGGGACCAACTGTTTTGCACCCATTGGCTGACTATTGGAAGCACACTGGGAAAGGTTGGGCAGTAGATCTCAAAGAGGTAGAGTTTAAAGCAAATGGTAGCCAACACTAGTGTTGCTCCTGTAGATCCATCCAGCACTAGAGGAAGCTGAGCCATATAAAGCGTGCCACCCACCCTGTCAGAAGGATTCCAGAGCTTGCAGAGTTTTGTTAAATATGAAACACTCCTCAAAATGTTCCATTTGGTGTAAAGAAAACTATACTCGAGTCAAATTTCAGAAATAAGATAAATCACTTTTTTGTTAAGTTCATCGTCTCTTGTTGTGTAAAAATATCTGAGATTGAAACTATAGGAAATACACAATCCTGCCACATCTCATCAGAAGCAAGTGGAAACATTTTTGAAAAAAACATAAAGCAAGCAAAGCTTCAATTCTTTATTGCAGAAGTTGCAAATTGATCAGAACTTTGGGTTTATGCAAAATATAAATGGCAGTCTGCTGCATTGGTAGCCAGCAGCAGGCCCATCTGATGCACAAAAGGATATTTGGGGGGAAGTGCACAAGAATCAAGCTGGACTTCAGGTCTTCATCAGCTAAATGCAATTCTACAAGGACTAAGTAAATGACTTAAGTATTCAAAATGACCAAGATGATTGGGATCACTAATTACTGTAGCAATATTAATATTCATATAATCTATTAAATATTAAATAATTATTTTTTCAAAATAATAATAATAGTAATAATGATAATTTTTTTTCTTCAAATCAAACTATAATATTATTTGAATTTACATTTTTTTTTATAGAACTTGAAATTTTGAAATATGTTTAATTTTTTAGTATGTTGTGTTTTTGAATAAAACTATATGTTTAATCTATGGTAAGATGAATTGATGAACAAAATTAGGTAATTTAAATGCAAAATATATATAGTTTTATGATTTGTTCAATAAGCTTTTGTTGATGCAACGTGACATTGTTGTGTTGGTGCATTAGTCCATATATGATATATTTGTGTATTATTAAGGCTTGTATTTTTAAAGAATGTTTTTTGAATTCATATTTATCCATGTAGTTTCGTAATGTTTTTGATTGAGGTGTATCTATTAACATCTTTATGTTAAAATCTCCAACTATTATAGTTGAGCAGTTTGTATGCATTTATTTTAATGTAATTTTAGAAATAGAAATTAAATAGTTTGTTTGCATTTGTGACAATTTGTAGATTACAGTGATGTAGAATGCTTCTTGTGTATTTTTGTTGAAAAATGTGTTGAAAAGATTGTTTTTGTTAAGGACATAATTGAATCATAAAGTATCATTGTTTCATGTCCATTGTAACATGACAAAACTTTTTTTTTTTTTTGAAAGTGCATTTAAAATTGATTGGTTTGTGTGAATGTTTTGAATTCTTGTTTCATTTAAGCAAAGGATATGAGATGGTAACATATTTGAATATATGCTAAAATCTTTTCAAAATGTAAGGTCAAAAAACGCATGTTTAAAGATTATATCGCTATGAATCCCTTACAATAAGATTCTAAAGATGCACTTGCTAATTTGTAACATGTACTTGTTCTAAGACAAGACATTTCTTCTTTTCTGACAAAAACAATTTGGAAGTTTTTATCAAACAACGGAGAAAATAGATATAAATGTTCTTTTGAACAAGTTCAAGCCAATGTTGTATAAGCCATTTGTCAATTTAATTTTCCATGGCCTCCTATGGAAAAAACACAAGTTCTTGAACCATTCCCAATGGAATCTTTAACCCCTTCAAAAAGGGTTCATTTAAGTGAAATTAACAAAATAAAACTCAAGAAACTTAATAAAATTGATTTACAAACAACATGTATGTCATTTAATACTTTACTAAAATTGTTTTCTATAGATTAAAAGACATACATCAATGCATTATGAGTAAAATTTTAAAAACCAACAAATTTTTTATAAATATTATGTAAAGACATACAAACAAATCCCTTTGGTATTCATGTTGAAAATATTTGGCAAGTAGACATAAATGTTCAATTCATATTTGACCTTCATGTTGCAACTAGTTTTTGCACGTCTTATCTAACATAAATAAATAAAATAATGACAAAGTGTTTGGAAAACATAATTATTAGTTGTAATGAAAACAAAATTGAAGCACATAATCGCATTTGAAAGATGGGAAATGCTTTTCTTAATACTCAACAAATGTTAACGCAACTAGCTGCATATATTGTATTGTCTACACCATTGTACCATGCATCTAGAACATTTAAATTCATTAATACATCCCCATTACAAGAACATGCATTTGTATTAAAAATGTTGCATCATTAAAAACATTTCCTTTGGATTCTACAAATATTATGTGTCCGTCAATCGTTCATAAATACATCAAAAGACCTAACTATTATTTATCTAACATTTATCTCATTGAATTTGTTGCAAATTATGACATTGTGAATCTTAGGGAAAAAAAGAATAAATCTCATATAATTCATTATGTGCATTATAATGAACATTGAGATCCAAAAAATTACCATAGAGAACAATTGTTATTATTTACTCTTTTCTTTGATAATGAACATATTCTCAAAGGCGACCATTCTATATGGAATGTGGCACATAACATGCATGAAATACAAATCAATTTATTAAACAAAAAATTATATATAATTTTGATAATAATAATGCATACACAACAAATTGGGAAAACATAAAATCACAAGCTTTTGAATTAACAACAAAAAATGACACTAACATATGGATGGATAAATTTCCTAATGCAAATATTGGGTTTCCTTCACAAAATATTACTAATTGTATTAAAGTGGAACCATACAACATTTGTAGTGAATATATTGTTAACCCATGTATATGTGTCTCTTTGCAATTCCTGATTCAACCAATATTGATGCCTACCCATGAATTCCATTCATCACTTCAAGAAATGAATAGAACAATATATTTGATGATGTCATGTATAGAAAAAAAAAAAATCCAAATGAATCAATTCATTAATTCATTACTAGAGGTGTTGGTATAGGTAAAACTTTCACATTAATGTTTTTAATTCAAGCTTTGATATGTTTTTATAATAGATATCCTCATTCAGACCTTTTAGAAAATAAAGTTTTGCTCATGGCATATACTAGAAAAGCAACATTTAACATTGATGGAATTACAATTCATTCAAGTCTTTCTATACCACTTAATTGTGAAGATTTACCATCATCAAGTTTACAACGATTAAATAATTTAGTTAAGAAATATGATGAAATTTCATTAATAGGGAAAATAATAATAAAATTTATTGCTCTGATTAAAATCAATCAAACATATTCACACCAAATTCTTTGGAAATCTTGATGTAATTATCACTAGGGATTTTTATCAAGTTCAGTTAGTTTGTGATGTAAGAGCTTTCAAAATTAATGCAAACAACATTGATAGTTTATTTCCAAATTTTTGGATGGAAAGAATTAAATGTTATGAATTGAAGCAAGTCATGTGCCAAAATGATGAACAATTCATTAACATCTTAAACTAATTTCGAATTCTTACACAATTGCAATTAAATGTGGATACCATAAATAATCAATGTTTTCGTACACTGCCAAATGATCTAAAATTTTCATATTTATTTTACATGAATGAAGCAAAATAAAAACATAATCAATTAGCTTTTTTTCGAAGTGAAAGGGATGTATTCATATTGTGTGCACAATATAAACATCATGATACATGTCCTCAATCATTTCAATTACAAAATGATGCAAACTTCACATCAGTACTGCACTCAGAGGTTCAAGTAAAGAAAAATATGTTGGTTGAACTTTGTGCTAGAAATTATGCAACACATGATGGTCTTGTAAATGGTGTAGACAAAATATTCCAAGGATCGATTAAAGTATTCAATTCACAAGAAGTCACATGGATATTGTTTAGTAATCCCAAATGTGGTCAATTCACAAGAATAAAGAATGCACATTTATATGAACATGAAATACATCCTACATGGACACAAATAGAACCCATATCCAAAGATATTCAAATTGGTTAAAAATCCTTTCACATTATAACAAGAACACAAATTTCCATTCAATTGGCTTCATCATGCACTATACATCGAACATAAGGATTAACATTTGATTATTTAGCATTTGATCCTACTAATGTTTATAAACATGGTTTGACATATAGAACATTTTCTCATGTTAAAAAAAAGAAATTTTTTACCTTTTACAACCTTTGTAAATGAATTTTTTTCAAATTGATCCAAGTGTTGCCATGGAGATGCACTAATTGTAAACCATTGCACAATGGGATGTACTTCTCCCCAAACCACATACATTTCGTGATTCACATGTACTAATTTATTTTCTCAACATTAGATCATTGCCTTTACGTAAAAATGATGTTTTTTTGGATTACAATCTCAAAACAATTCACATATTGTGCCTCAATGACACACATTTCAACACATTTATGTCTAGTAATACATCTTTGAACATTGATACAAGAACACATTCAATGATTAATGTAAATAGTCGAAATGATACAATGATTATGACAATTTCACAACCTTATCATCACATTAAACTTTTACATCTTTAGGGGTTGAATATATTGCAACAACATTCAATGCAAATATAAGAAAGGCTATTCATATAATAGAAATATACAAACCTTCAACATTATCCTTGTCAATGTTCATAATTCACCTTCAAATTGTTTTGGATTTAATGCCAATTTTTTGTCCCACAATAATAATTAACAATTTCAATATTGACATGTTTAATCAAAACTCGACACAACCAAATGAACTCCAAAGTTTTATGGACCAATATTCAATGAGAACTTCAATTTTAAAAAATTACAACAATTTATGGATCCCATATTGATCACATATGGCAAATGCACCCACTCAACGATGTATGTCAGGAGTTGTTGAAGCTTATTGGATTGACCATAAACCAATATATTTTGCATTCAAACTCCTAAATAATTTCCCACAATACTATCACATAGGTAAAAAATAAATTTTCTATAAAAGATATTGACAATAATAATAGGCAAAAATAATGATGAAAGGATAATGATCTACATATCTCACTTAATATAACACTTGCAATAATATCCTTGAATGTTAGGACAGAAACATTACACAATTAGCAACTTGTTTTGTTTGTACTTATGAGATCCACCAAATTGAGATGCTTTAGATCGCATTAGTGGTCTCTTTGGAAAGCTCTCAAGGAGGAGCAATGCATTAGCTTGGTTTCATGCTGTTAGGACTTGTAATGTGGCAGTTCTTAAATATTGAATGACTTCTTCACTGAAAATTAAATTAAATTGTAGCTCAAAATTTTGGAGGAATTGGAATCTGCCTTTGGTGTTGTTAGAAAGATCTTGATGAGCAGGATTTAATGGAATTTATTTGTTAAGATTTGGATTCAGAATGTGGGAGATATTGATGTTAAAGTGATCTCTGCTGCAAAAAAATTCCAAAAAATTCCAAAAAACCAGGCTTTCGAAGGAAAAATCAGTTGAGGACATGCTAACACTTGGGCCAACAGCACAGGCCACACTAGTTTACATTAAAAAAGTATCTTAAGGCAAAAGAAGAATTATGGAAACTCAAATATTTCACCAGGCAAAAATATAATCTTCAAAAAATCCTCTAAAAGAAACCAAAAGTCTTCAAGATATTATTATAACTCTAATATTAATCTCAAGTTTCAACACAAGCCAGAATATCATCTTTCAAAAATCCACATATAAAAACAAACCTACTACATAGGGGCCAAAATGCCTTAAGCTACTATACTCTATGATGAATCTAAACACAATATCCTAGCCTTGGTAGGCAAGGAGAGTAAAATGAAAGTTTCTCAATTGTTCACATGGAGGCGATGAAAATGTTTGATTGTTTCACCTCTCTAATGATCAAATTTGTGACCATGAAATGAAAAGGCATTTGTCATCAGCATTTGTATACCTTTCCATTTGATGGATAACTTGGACTATGTATGTTTAACGAGGAATAGATGAGACATTCTGTACACTAAAAGACTCCGGATATAATCCAACCACTATTTGATGACTTGTTAATGAAAAAAAAGGGGATTTTCATTGAAAATTTGAGTCAGATTCACCTTTTGTTGATTCTTTACCCCAAAAAAGACCAATCATAACAAAGGGGTGATGGAGTCGAGAATTAAATGTTAACATACACTAGGGTAGACGAGCCCATCATTGATTGCTTGCTTATGATCAAACACTTATTTATATTTTCATTATAGTTGTTTCATTTCAAGTGATTTAAAATGTCATGGGAGCACTGCCTCAAGCTTTAGAAATCATCTTGGAAGTGCAAAGGAAAAAGAGTAATGGAAAAATAACAAGGAAAAAAAAAGCTTTTTAACTCACAAAATGCTTTTTTTTTTTTTTCCTCACTGGACCCCTCTTACTTTCAAATCTCATGACTTTCTTCTTATTAATTTAAAACAATTTAAAAAGCTATAAAAGCAACAGCTGAAGTTCTATAAATCATCTTGGAACTCTAATAGCAACAGAGCAACATACCAAGAAATTTTAGGGTGTTCAAGAACTGGCCTTTGAAGTGATTCGTGGTTTTTTTAGATTTTCATCCCTTTTATTTGGGGGATCATAACTTTCTCATTTTTAATTGTTTTTCGATGATTGTTAATGTGTCATTATGCATCAAGAAAAGGGGTTCAAGTTTTGTTTGGACACCAAAAACAATGGAGCCCTCCCTTGGATCCAGCCTGCCATTAGCACGTAAGTGCTCAGTCATTGCCGTGGTCTACTCTATGTCCCCAAATAACTGACCCAGCCATGAGCCCAGGCCAAAAATGCAGCCAATGGGAAGGCTCAGCATGCACTCGTGATGGGCCCAACATGTTCCTTCTATGTTCTGTTCAAGTTTCTAATGGGTTCCCATCAGGTTCTCAATATGTTCCCTGAGTTCCCAATGTGTTCCCCAAGGGTGTTCTCAATAGCACCTCACTTTAATCTCACACCTTTAATCTCCCTTCAGACATATATATAAGTGGGCCAAAGGGGGAGGCACTCCATCTTTCAATAGAATCTTTTTATTTTGGGGGAGCCTACATAGTTTCAACTTTTTTGTGTGATGGGCCAATCAAAATAACTCGTTGCAAAAAAAAAAGAAAGTTGCACCTGTTAGGCACCCCCAGCTAATTAAATATCAATCCCCAGTATGAGGGCATACCTTAATTTTTTGCCTTGGCCTCATGCTACCACCCTCAACTCAAGGGTATTAAATTAAAGGATGCCCCCATGCAAGGGCTTTCCGGTGCATAAAGCAATGGGCTTGATTTTTATTTTATTTTTCAACTCTTCTCGTCATGTCTGACAAGTGGCGTAGTGCATTATGGGCATTGAAAACAAACAATGTGCATATATATTTTTATAATAGAGTTATCTGGAAAGTCCCATGATTAGGGGGCTAGAACGGCCAGTTTTGGCATAAGAGGGCATCAAAGGCATAACTAAGAATGAAAATTTCACAAAGCAAAATAAGTGGGACCCAAACTAGTTTTTGAACAAATTTGGTGTAGGCTAACCTGCCCTGTGACCGAACATCACTTATGACTGAACATTTTAAAATTAATATCTTCTCATCTCTTCTTCATTTTGAGTGATTTAAAAGGTTATGGGAGCGCTAACTTGAGCTCTTCAATTCGTCTTTGAAGAGCAGAGGCAAAGGAGTAATTATAGAAGAGCAAGAAGAGAAATAAGCTTTTCCAAGTTATAAAACGCGTTTTTCTTCTCTTTTCTTTTCTTCTACCCCTCTTACTTTCAATGCTCATAACTTTCTCATTTCTTGTTCAATTTAAGTAATTTAAAGTGCTATAAGAGCGCAACCTTATGATCTAGAAATGATCTTTGAACCATAAAGGCAATAGAGCGACTTTCAAAGACTGTTTTGGGTGTTCGGTAATAGTCTTTCAAGTGTTTGGTGGTTTTTCGTTTCCACCATTTGCCCCCTTCCCACTTCACTTTGGAGGGTCACATCTGACTCAGTTATTCATCTTTTTCAACGATTCAACTTTTTGTGGGTGCGCAAATAGTAGGGCTACAATTCCTCTTTGGGCATGAAATTCAAAGGAACACTCTCCAGAAATTCGCAGACCTATGAGACACTAAGTGTTCGGTAACCGGCCTGGCTACTCTAAACTGAGTTTCATCTTGTCTTTCCTTTTTCCTAAGCGCCTCCACTGCTGCTACATATATGTTCATTACCTGTACAACTACTATAATTACTCTCGAACCTTGTGCATTAAATGCTGAGTTTCAGGATTTCATACTGAGATTCAATAAAACTTCCTTACTTTGCGGATACCACTGACTGAAAGAGGGGATAGGGGGTGAAAGCAGGCCCAAAGACAGGGTGAGGACAGGGTGAGTTCAGGGATATCTCTAATACCCCAGGCTTTTTAGTGTCTAACAAGCATATTTCAACAAAGACAAGTGAGACCCAAAAAATTGTATGGGAGAGTTCTATTATCCTTCTCCATAAACAAAATGACTATCTAAATTATGTGTCAGAATGAATACCCAATCTTGAAATCATATCTTTTTTCTACGTCCTCCAATGCCATTTTCCTAGGCCAAACTGTGCACAATTAATTACAAAGATAAATGGGAAATACCACCAGCAGATACCTAGATTTGCTCACCTCATACAATCCACTGTGGAGTCTGCACATAATCCACTAAGGCTTGTTTTGTGCTTTGTCTGAGGCAATCTTGAGGCTAAACAAAAGGTCTGGAAAAACAAATGCTATATAATCAATGATTTTCTCACAAGACTGAGGCTTGCTCAGGATATAGATTATTGGTATAGAAAGGATGATGCAAATGAGGGAAATGAGTATAATGGAACTTGTGAAATGTTGTAGAATCTCAATGTAAATTATAATACAAAAGTTAGAGCATGGTATGTGACCTATATATATACTAGAGAAGAGAAGAACATTCAAGGCACCAAGATAAGTTCCACAGTAGTCATCTACAGCCATGTTCATGCTGGGAACTAATGTGAAGATAGGAGGTTGCTGATCACCTACTACATGAATTGTGTCGAGAACCAGCTTAATAATATTTGGAAGATGCATTAAGAGCAGCTGCACCCATGCTCAGTATGTGGCCCTGCAAGAGTATTTCTCACATCCAAGATTAGTTATTTACTTTTTCCCAAGCTCTTGCATGAAACTGAGACTGGGACTGCAAAAGGTGGGAGACAACCAAGAGCAACCCACCTGGACCAATCAAACCATCAGCCAATCACCAGCATGTGTTAGGGTTTGCTTTGCCTTTTGCCAGCCTCAGCATCATGTATGATGCTGAGGTCAAAACCATTTTGCTGAGCCAAACTGGCATGTTTTGACTTTTCCTCATCCAAGATTTGCTGTACCATGCACCAGTGGAGTTGCTCTAACTATAATAACTAAAGATAATGAACAGAGTGAAGAATTTCTACATGAAATTAGGCAAAATTGGAGATCGAGATACAACACATGTTTGCTGCACAATGATCACAAACTTATTAGATCATGCTTACTTGCATGCTACCCCTGGGTGAATGGTCCCAGAGAGGTGTAAAAATTATAATGAGCATCTCTCATTAGAGGCTCCAATATGAATGAACTGACTAGTTTGGAACTTGACCTTGCCTGATTTTGATTTTTTGCCTAGCTATGAGCTTTTGAATGGAGCCCTGTTAATCTATGTTGCAGATACTTTGTACCATGTTGGGGCACTCGGTGATGATTGGGTACTGCCAACTAAAGAAAACTAAAAGAAATCAAAGTAAAATTTGCATGCGGGATGACCCACTTCACACATGTAAAAAGACAGTAGAAAGAAAGAAAGAAAGGTGCTTTCAGTTCTTTAGTCCTTGTATCAAGCTGAGCTGCCTAGAATGATGCCAATATGGGACCTGAGGTTCAGGATTGACATATGTCTGGATTGTGGCATGTGGCTTTTGACAATTGACCAAATTGTCAAGAGACAAGGTCCAGTTGCAGATATTGGAGACTCATCCCTTCCCTTGATCACCAGCCCTAATGGAGAGCCTGCTTCAATCTTGCAGCCTCAATTTGCTGTAACCTCGTCTGGTTTGTTGCTGCCATCCATGTTTAAATTCATATCCTCTGTCTGATATCCATACGTATCTCTGTCGTGCAGATAGCTCTTCTCCACTGGATACATATTTTTTGGCTGTTGAGGAAAATGGCAACTTCAGAGGTGGGGTACATGCATTATCCAGGCTTGAAGAAGATCGAGGAGTACAAGGACCTGCTAGTTCCACAGAATCAACACATCCAGGAGCTGGGATATTCAAGTCTAGTGCTTGTTCCAGGACTCTACTATTTGGGTGGCCCACTTGATGATCCTCTGCGAGAGTGGCTGCCGCAAGTGCCACTGACATATGCTGCCAATTATCAGTCTTGGTACCACCAGTAGGCTCCATTATTGGTCCTGAGGTGCTTGCTGTTGAAGCCCCAACCCTATGGCAGTGTTTGTGACTCCCTAACACCTGACCTGAACGAAGAACACAATGACAGATGGCACATGTATGGGCCTTAGTTTTCCTTGGTATGTGGAGCATGTCCTTGTTATCATCCTTCAAAACTGCCATATAGTGAGAACACTTGTGGTCTTCTGGCTCAAGGTTCTGTGACACATCTTGTGCCTCCTCATGTGGTACATCTTGCACCTCCTCATGCAGCAACAGTTGATTGTCCATGTTCATTGCCTCATTATCCTCTGTAATCTCCTCCTCCTCCAGACTCTGCAGATCTTGGGCCCCAGCTTCTTCACTGACTAGATTTTTCTGTACATAGCAACCCTTCGCTACTCTCTTGTGACTGGAACGGTGGCCCCCAAGAGCTTGATGCGACTTGAATTCCTTCTTGCATGTTGCACACTGATACTTCTTCATCCCTGCCGGCCTCACTCCTTGGACACCTGCTCACATCACAATTGTCAGCCTGTAAACTGGAAGCTCAACAGCTTTGCAACCTCATTGCAAACATACTTTTCTGCTGGAATGAGTGCTAAACTGAGGTGTGGAACAGGGTCTGAAATTGGATCTGTAGCACTCATTCCAGGCCTGTAGTGCACACCTCAGACAAATCAGTACACAACAAACTGATAATGAAAAAATGAACAAGTTTGTGAAACAAGCTCAAGCACAAAGTGTTTCACAACAATCTCAAGAACAAAGTTTGAGCCCATGCTCAGAAGCTTACAAAGGTCTAAGTTTCACAAGCCAAGATAGTAAGAGAGTTGGATGCTCACATGTTTTGAATTCATAATTGGCATCCTCTTTGTTGTCTTCACATAAGTAAGCATCGCCCACATTTTCTCTGACAATCCTTCTTTTCTTCAAGACCCTTTGATGGCGCTTCTCATTCTTACTCACATTATCTTCTTGTCGTTGTTCTTCATCCTCCACATTTCGGCTGCTCTGCTGATGCACAAACCCATGCTCCTTGTGATCTGTGCCTTGCAGTTCTTGGGGATCTTTTAGAGCATTTTTCTTCCTCCCTGATTCCACTGCTTTCAAGAGCATAAGTGCAGCAACCATCTCTATCTGGTGTTGTGTCTCAGTGGAGGTGGTGGTTGTTGTTGTCACTGCTTGTGAACTCTCAGTAGCATAGCTGTCAGTCTGCAGCAAGGATTGCACAGTCGATTGCCTCAGCCTTTTGGTTCTCTTACCTTTCTGCCAGTTCTGAATGGATTGCCGCAATATGTCCCCATTCACATATGCAGCTTCAATGCTCTGTTCTGTGTTGTCACTCTCATCATCTTCTGAAGCTTTAAACCCTTGTCTTGACTCCATTCCTGACCCTGGATCTGATTCTGAGGCGACAATCCCATTTGGAGGAGGTTTCTTTCTTCTTCTTGAAGGAAGGACATGGTGGCTTCTTTCATTGCTTGTTCCTGAGCTGTGCTGGCAAGCACTGTTTTCTGGAGGCTGAATTCCTCGCCACTTCCTCTCAGGATGACACCGCATGTGACCAAACAAAGCTTTCAAGGACCCAAACCTCTTGCCACACTCAGTGCAGGTTTTGACATTGTTCTCAGAAAAGGTGCTCCTCATCATCATCTTCTTTGGTGGCCAGCTGGGGGCAGCAGCAGCTTTAGATCCCTCCTTGATAGTGTCAATTTGGTCGATGACCCTGCGACTCTGCTTTGGATTCCTGCGAAGAGTGTAAGTCTGACTTGGGTGAGTGTTTCTGTGTAAGCTCCACACTTCTGCACAAGCTTCAAACTCTTCATCCCGTATGCTGCAAATGTAGTACGCATGTGTTTTGCCATGTTCTTTGTTGTTCTCCTCTAAACCAGAGCTGAACTGACCCTTGATGGAGCCTGCATCATCATCTTCTTCTTCCTCATGCTCATCCTGGTCATGCACATCCTCCGCCTCCTCCTCCTCCTCCGCATCTTCTTCACAGCCCTCGCCTTCACCTGTGGCAGCTACTACAGATGGAGGCAGAGGAGCTTTATCGTGTTTTTTTACTTGGAAATTCAACTGCGAAGTTGCTGCAGATTGAACACAAGAATCGGTACCTGCTCGAAGACTGGAACAACAAGGGGATGATGGTGAGGTCTCATCTTTGAAAGAATCACTAGGGTTACTAATGTCGCCACTATCATCATCTACACACAGATTCTTCTTAAGCTCCATCAGGCTGCTGCTACTGTGTCGTATTGAGCTGCTAAACTGCTCTTGTTGATTCTTCTTCTCCTGCTGACAGCCTCCTGAAGCTTGTTGATGCATTCTCCTGAGCATGATAATACTGAAGCTTGATGCATTCGGGCCCTTCACAGTGCTAGGGTTTTTGTTGTTGTCAGAATGCATTATGGTTCCAAGAGCTTTCCTCAAGCTCTGAAACTCTCTCTTGGACAATTTGTTCTTGTAACTGTTCTTCTGCTGCTGCTGTTCTTCTTGTGGCAACAACTTCAAGCTTTCTGCCTGAAGAAGAAGAAGAAATTCTTCTTCCTCTTGCTGATCAATCACAGTTGATGAGTTGCTGCTTCTCATGATCAGGAACTATGCTGCTGCTGCTGCTCCTCCTCCTCCTCTTCCTGCATCATCATCTTCGTCACTAGTAATAACGTCTTCAGCTGCTCTGGGAATTTCTTCCGCCTCACCAAGTTCAGCCTCAATGCAAAGTCTTGTTCCAGGGCCCTGAACAGGTCCATATCCAAACTGCTCGCTGCTGCTTCTTCCTCCTCCATACTTGTCCACAGTTTCATAGCTGCAAAGACCTGCGAGCAGCTTCCACCCCCATGAACTCGTCTAGCTCAATGCAACCTCCATCTCCAAATCCGCAACACAATAATAGACATGTTCCTCGCGACGTTCGTTCCTCCTCCTGCTTTGATCTCTGCACCGTATTCTTTTGTTGAGCTTTCCCGATCCCTTCTCCTCCTCCTCCTCTACCGCCGCACATACACCCACTCTGCCACCCACCGGCCCCGATGGGACCCACCCCCGAACTGTGACTAGGGAGTGTACCTAATCACAGCACTTTCTTCCCGCAGCTCATCATCACCCCCAACGACAACTGCAATCGCGTGCACTGCGCTTGCCGGCTCGTTTGTTCAGAGCAACAACCACCGCCATCACCACCAAGAAAAACCACAGCAGAATTTTTGCGATTATTTTTTTTGTGACAAATCGACACACATGCAACGATGCCGAATCGAATTCATTGCAATTAGTGCACCATTTTCTCATCAATTGAAGAATTTTTGGGAGCTTCAAACTGTGCATGGTGCGGCGTCGCGCGTGTGTGCGGGAGCTACGCAGGAGCAGGAGCGATAGCAAGCAGGGACACTACTAACACTAAACCGGTTCGACCACTATCAAACCGGTCCTCTCCAGTAACCGGCTCTCCACTTTACACCATTTCGCGGCCACTAACCGGTTCTGTAACTACCAAACCGGATTTCTTGTTTGATATTTGTTTAGTTCTCATTTGGTAATTCTTGTGACTAAATTTTTTGAAGAACTCTTTTATAGGAGATTTTGCATAATTTTTAGTTCAATTGTCCCTAACCAATTCCAAACATGAGTACCTCATTTTTCAAGCCGAAATGTTGTCACTCCTTTTCCCTACCCACCAACATGAATATGAAAACCACAAATTAATAGGTGCCTTTTAATGTCCATGATATTTATATTAATTTAAATTTAATTTAACATGAACATAGAATAATGATGAACTATTAAAAACCATGATATGAGAACATAAATTAAATAAACACAAGGGATGTGTCACATTGTGTGGCCTTGCCATTTAGATTAAAAAGTATTTTAAGACAAAAGAAGAACTATGGAAATTCAAATATTTCACCATGCAAAAATATAATTTTCAAAAACAAAATCCTTAAAAAAAAAAAAACCAAAATCCTTCAAGATATCATAACTCTGAAATTAATCTCAAGTTTCAACACAAGCCAAAATATCATCTTTCAAAATTCCTTGAATCAAAAGTAGACCTATTATTACCTAGGGGCGAAAATCCCTTAAGCTACTATACTCTATAATGAATCTAAACACAACAATATCCTTCTTGCCTTGGTAGGCAATGTCAATAAAAACAGATCGATTATCACCGCTGGTAGTAGTGCATAGTAGCATGAAGCCCAAGTTTGACATAAGATGAACGATTTTGTTATGCACATTTTGGAGTGAAGTTGCATTGCCAACTTTCTCTTGAAGAGTCAGATCTAGGTATCCCCCAAAAAAGAAGAAGAAAAAAAATCAACCCAAAAAAGAAATGACAACATTGCCAATAATTTTAACTTGGGTTCAAATCGGGAGTTATCCTATTTTGGGTGTGTAATGGACACTAAGAAGCATATGCATATAGCTTAATTTGTGCATAATCACATGCCCAAGAGTGTTTTTGGGTGTTAAGGGTTTTTTTCCATTTTGTTAAGAAAAAATTAAAAGAATATTCTGTCAAATTCACTTATTTATTTATTTGAATTTACACAAAAAAACCCTCAAAATCTTAAAAATTGCTAAAAATCATCACAATTTCCTACAATATTAAAGGGTACTTAATATTTTTTTACTTTCATATTTTGAATATCACCAATTTTGGCTAAATACACTTATGCACAATCATTACTTGAGCAACATCACAAAATTGGGAAAAAAAAGAAAAGAAAGAAGTGGTACAAGGAGCTTACAAGAATGACACACCCCCCCCTACATGGGGAGTTTCATCCAATACTAGTATAAGGGGCAGCTTCAGCACATGTCTGCTCAATAATTAATTAATTTTGAATATTCCATTTCAAAAATGGAATATTTAAAAAAATATTCTTCATTTTCCTTCACAAATGTTTTTCTTTCTTTGAGAAAATTAAATTTTGAAAATTTTCAGCATTTCTAAAAACAATATAATTTGTGTCAAAGCTGCCAATGTACTACTATCATGGTATCTTTTTAATTTCAAATTAATTTCCTCCTTGTTGAATTGTTTATTTGGCAATAAATTTTATCATTTGCATCATTGCCCCTCTCATTTCCTCCTTTGTTGTTTTTTTTTTAAAAAATTTTTTAGGCAATAAGTTTTGCCAGGTTTAACATCATATTAGTTAAATATAAGGCAAAAAAAAACCCAAAAAAAAAAGTTACAAAATCATTATTCTCCATTACTTCCTTTTTATTAGTATTAAATTTTATTATTTTCTCCAATCTAAACGGGTGTCATATTCAAGCACTTTTTTCAAAGCTTTTCCAAGGTGTCAAAGGCAGCCCTGGACCAGTTCCACTTTTGGTGCCATCAATTTATACTTATAAATGTGACTCCATAGTGGAGAACCCACTTGAGATGCTAATCAACTGTTGGGGAAACCAGTTACATACTGGAACAGGGCCTGTTAAAACCCATTACCACTTAGCAGACTGGTAGCTTACCCTATCCGGTTTGTGGCATTCCTAGGTGGAACAAGCTTTTACCGGGCCTGTTCCATTGTACACAACTGGTCTTGGTGTCTTGTTTGGTACTTTTTAAGCCTTTTTCCAAAGTGGGACAGGTGGTCATCTTCTGGTCCCACTTCTGGTTCCACTACTTGTTATCCCAGTTCCACTTGTGATGAGAACCAACTGTACTAGAGGCGATGTGAATCAACGGTGTGGAGGGAAACCGGTCCGGTTAAGATCTGGATCAGTCCCTGATGGAACTCGGCAGGGTTTAGGGTTTACGCTCGGGCTCGCCCGGGGCTCAGGCTTCCGGCAAACGCTTGCGTTTTTGCGTGCTTGTGGTGCATCTTCGAACGATTGCTGGCGAATGGAGGAGCATCTTGAACGGGGTTTTGAGGCTTTAAAGTCGTGACTCGAGCTTGATTTTCTGAAGCTGGAATTTGTGGACTGATTTCAGAACGTCCATATTGTTTTTGTAGCAGAGATTTTGTGGAGCTTTAGAGAAGGAGTACCTGCAAGCACGAGAACCGAATTTTTTTTACTTGGATGATGATCAAGGTCTAGAAGGAAGTGTTGTTAAATAGCATAGTAGTAGTGCAGCTTGATTGAACGGAGATCAATGGCCGATCGAATTTTTTTTAAATGGTATATGGAGCTTTAGGTCTTCATTCAGAATTAGCTGGTGCCAACGCTCCTGATGTTAAGTTGCACCGTGGAGGTAGTACATGAAGGGGTCGAAGTCGTGACTTGGTGCTGGAAGCTGCAGAGAGTAGCTAGCTGCCAACGTGCTGTGAACAACTCATGTTGAACTTGAACCTCACTCCCCCAGCACACATAAAAGAAGTATATACATTTTCCTACATTGAAGCTAAAAATCTCGTCAAATGGAAGAAGAAGAAGAAGAAGAAGAAGAGAAGAGGAAAACGTGGGACCCAAGTTCGTTTATCACCCACCCACCAATTGCGGGTTGAGGCTGGAGAGAGAGACAGATCATTGATTGACATCCAAACACAGCAGCAGCAACAGGTGGACACTCGAACTACAAAGACAAACCCTAATTTTTTTTTGAAAAAAACAAAGAGTTCTAGGTCGGCGCTGCGTCCATCAGAATAGATTCGCAAATGCAGTAGCACTCATCAATCATGATGATGGTGGGTGTTTGCAATAGTGTTGTGTGATTGATCAGGGGCAGCGGGTTTCCATGATCTGAAGCTTCTTTCTCTACTGACAACAAGAGACAAATCGCTGCTACTGCACAAGATTAAGAGCTCTCAGCCAACTGTGAGTCCCAGCCTTTTTCTTGCTGGCTAGATAGGTAATAGCCAAAATGGGCTATAAATTTTTCTAAAGAGCTAACTAAAGTCAAGTGTTTTTTTGAGATTTTCAATAGCCAGAATTCAACCAATTTTATTTTTAAATCGTCAGATTTAGACTATAGATGATTCAAGTAAGTAGCCAAAATATAGAAGAATGGTTTTTAAATTTTTGATTTCACAATTTAGCTTGTAGACAAATTTAGTTAAATCTTCCTATGGATGAGGATTGCCATTTTGGCTACATACACAAAATTGACCCCCAAAAAAAAAACACATTGACTGTGATCCGCTCTCTCACTCTTCCTGCTCTCATCATCATGGTCACCTGACAGGCAGTCCTTCCATAACAGACAATCAATCATTGGGGAAAGAACAAGTGTTGTGCAGTTATTGTTTGAGTACTTTACTATAGAAGAAGGGCCTGAGTACAGGCCCTTGGGTGATTTTATATCTGTGCCCCAGGCCGGTTGGCCGAGGCAACAAGTCGAAAATAAAGGAAGGGCCTGTATTCAGGTCCTTTTCCTTAGTAAAGTAGAGCTGGGATTTTTTCACTTTTTAGAAATAGTTACAGGCTGGCTGGTACCTTCCGCTAGTCAGAAGATCCCAGCACAGCCTGGCTGGTACCTGCCACCGCAGAAGATCCCACTTGCTGAAAACAGGTTTCTTCAGGCATGTAAGGGAGCTGAAAATACAACTGAAAAATCCAGGCAGTGCTTTGCGTATATTAAGAATAGGTTTTGAGAACAAATCAGAATTAGAGAATTGCTCGTTACTATCATTTCAGAAACATCAAAGAATCTACAGTCCAATTTTCACGATACAAAGAATCGGTGAAGAACAGTTAGAAATGTGATTTTTTGAATTCTTAGATTTGTTTTCAGAGAACCACAGTTCCTTACCAAAACCAGTCTTTTTCATTGTTTTTCACAGCATCAGGTAAGTGAGTATATACCCAAGTTGATATTCAATGGGTATCTGTGGCCAACTTTCATAGAAAGACAACACTGCAAAAGGACTCTTGTACATTGATGCAAATTTCTAAACTTTACAAAACTGCTTGGAGCAATGAGTCCATCACTTAATAACTCTGGCCTTTAGGGCATGTCTGAACTAAAATCTTCCATTACTGGACCTACTAGAACTTCTCATCTAGATGCATGCACTTCCAGAGAAAACGCCTATCCATCCTATGCACACATAATACTTCAGATGTCCCTCACACACATCAGGTCAAGTTCCAACCAAAACCATAATTCTGTTGTAGCTTATGACTATTAACAACTTTGATTGAGGTGCATGTCTCCACAATACTGAAGGCAATGAATAATAATGAACTTCCACTGGGGCTAAAGCTTGTTCTTCCACTCTTACCACAAATTTCACCACCTTTCTGGTCAGTTTAGACACCCATTCAATCATTGTGGGTGAATCATTATTGTCAAAGCAGCTGATTGTATCAACATTCTAGAGGGTCCTACAGTTCTGGTAGCCTCTTTTAGACCTCAGTGAATATTTTGAAGAGGTACTATCTGTAGAGCTGGGTAAACTTGCTACAGATCAAATTACATCTCCTTATGAAGAGGTGAAGGGCAAATCAGTTCATGCACAACTTCACTAAAGCCAAAACTGTAATCCGAGCACTAGGCATTTTTTTCAAGGGGATGCTTGCTTGTTTACCCCCCCCCCCCAACTCCACTATTGGGAGTATATCCAACCTCAAATAATACTTAATCATCACAGCCCTTTAAAGAAAATGAACTGCAATAATTTCTGAGAGAAGAATTGAGACATGGCCATTAAGGTTGTAGAGATCCGACAGCATGTTAACATTTCAGCAAACAAGAAAAAGAGGAAACTCAACTGTAAAGAAAACAGAAGGAAAAAAACACACCACAGCATTCTGAACAGACCTGGTATCGACCAGCTACCAAAGAATCCTCACCAACTTCATGAGCTACTGACAATGAGAGAGGTCAATGTCATACCATTAGCAACATATTGAATTTCAGTAAGATAAGCCTTAAAACTCCACGAGTAAATACTATGGGTCACCCTCACTACCTGGACCTCCACAGTTCCCACACCATTCCAGAAAGACCCTAAACATTTCACAAAGCTTGGAAAGCTAATGAATGATCATTACAATACTTTGATCTCAACTTTGCAAATACCATCCTTAATACTGGTGCTTGACCTTTGTGAGAGAATATGACTGCATATGAGAATAAGTTTGGGTTCTCAATAGTGCAGCTCACAACAAATAACATGAAACAACCCACATCAGCCAATGGTCAGATAATTGCAGTCTGTATTTCTTGAATCATACTGAGATCTGATAACCATTTCAAGAATCCATTTGACTTCCAAAATCATGGTTTCACAAAACAGACCTCGCCATCATATCTAAGACAGCAAAAGAACCCATTAAATGCAAGACACCCATTTCCACACACCTTCGAAGATCTTAGAACTTCTCACACAACATTTTGTCAGAAGATGTGTCTTGGTCAATGGTAAGATGATTGGAGACTGTATTAAGGTCATCATATCAAAGTCTGCAAACATCGTATTATTCTATTGCCAAAGTACATTAAGAGGGAGCATGGAAATGTCTCCATGTCTTGAGGTACCTTTACAGTTGTTTTCCAGTATGATGAACAGGATGATAATAGCCTCCAAAAGCATTTGAAACCCCTGCATGGATCAGAAATCACTGCTGCTATATAAAGGAACCTGTAAGACCTTACATGACAATTCCCTTACAGGTCAGTAGTCAGAAAGGTGTAATCCATTAGCGAAAATGAAATCACCAGGAAACTGCAGCAAGTACTAATGTGCAAAAATTAAGCATGGCAGTTTAGCCACCATACAAAATTCAGCTCCAAGTTCAGAAGTCTTGGTCAAAAATATTTGCAATCCCTGAGGATAAACCTCATCACAAAAGAGATAAATTAAGTATCAGTACAAGTGGGAAAACACCTGATCACTATAGCAATTCTGCATACAGCCAGCAAACACAAGCAAACAGAAGGATACGATATCAGTTCTGAAACTTTCAGAGACATGGTGACATGCAAATTATACATCAAATGATTCACACAATGTACATAAGGTTGAAGTCATCACTGCCACCACATTATGTGAAACAGAACATTGGATCTTGAAAACAACAATCATAAATTAGGAACAATAAGCAGAACTTGACATCATAACCACGAATAACAACACAGGCATGGAATCCATCAAAGACCTCAGATCAAAACAAAACTTTGTTCTTACGGAATACCCCATAAATATTGAACAGTATATGCCTCAACTTGGGAATTATATGAAATTGTAAAATTGTATCAATGCAGTAACAAGGCAGCAGAGAAAAGAAATGTCCTATTGAGCAGATGTAGCACCACTGCGCAACCGAGCTTGTTGTTTGCGAGGCCGCCGCACTGCTATTTCTGCTTCAACCTGCCAGCTCCAACCAATCCACGTTATGAACTGTTTTTCACTACAGTAGGATATTCCTCAAAAGTATTTAGAACTTCTCCATAGTTACAATTTAAGTCAACCACAATAGAATTGAGAGAGGACTCATAAAAAGGTTAAGAGATTCCAGATTTGACCTGTATCAACAAAAAGGAAAAAGAGGAAACAAAACCCTTAAGTACAGAGGAAAAACAAAACAATAAAGTCATTTGAACAACAGCGACAGGCACATGAATGTTCAGAGGCCTAACAGTAACATGTATGATAGTGGCCAGTAGGGATGATATTTCCACTGACTTAATCAGCTCCAGGCAGTGGGTGCAAGTCAATAGAATAAATTAACGAACCTAATGAATTTCTGTCAAAAGACCAGCAGTAACAGGACGACCCCAATCATGATGCTGGCTACCTCAGAAAACAAAAAAGAGAAGAATACTAGGAAACCAAAGGAAAGAGGGAAAGAAAAAGAGAAAGAAAAAAATAAAAAAAGCCAAGCAGAAGAAAAAAGAGAAAACTTCTGAAGCATGATCTTTTGAGAATCTTTCAACCAATTATACACCTAGGAAAGTGCACAGCTAGCCAATTGCAGACCATAGAATGCATTCAACTTCTCTGGCTATGTGATATCTGTACACCTCAAGCAGAAGTACAAACCCTTACTAAAAACAGTCAAGAACTTCACCTCTTTCTTGACAGCAACTTCTTTCTCTGAAAGAGTAAGTTCAATGTGGCATGGGGAAGACATGTAGGCTGTAAAAGAAATACCACAATAAATGTTAACTTCAAGAAAAACTCACTGTGCCATTCAAGAGTTATGTACTACACTAGGGTTTCCCTGCATAAGCCTACAATTTCAGACATGCCATGGCTGCCAGTTACTAAAACATTTCCAAAGACATCACCTCTTACTGAAACCAACTGGACAAGAGAGAGAAAAGACAAAGTCTGTACGATTAATTCGCCCATGTGCACGGTATGTCCGACGACGCTGCTTCTGTGCCTTGTTGACCTGAATATGGGAGATGAAAAGTGTGTCTACATCAAGGCCTTTCACCTGCAACCAGAGATTTGCCATCCAACAACTTTGTCAGATCAAGGTCCCACAAACAAACCATGCTCATAAAAATATTCTACTTGATGCTTGCTTCGTATTACACTGCAGAGTGACAAGCATTATATACACTATTCAGTGGCACCATGCAATGGACAACTGAGTACCTCAGCATTGCTCTCTGCATTCTTCAACAAGCCAAGCAAGAATGTGGCTGATTTCACTGGCCATCGTCCCTGTCCATTGGAGTGGCGTGACTTAGCTTGTGCAGTGCGACCAACCCCACCACAAAACCGACGAAAGGGGATAGCTTGCTTGTGAGCAAGCACATCCTCCAAGTACTTCTTGGCCTTTGTTAACTCAAGGTGCTTAATAGCCTGTGCTGCTTCCCTTGTATTCTGCAATGTGTAAAGAGCTGAATCTTAGGACAACATAAAAGAGATCTGACAAACTACATACCAATCAACCTCTAGTTCCCAAAAGGTTTTGGACCAGTTGCAAAGCCAGACTGCTTACATGTTAAAAGCATTTAGTCAATAAAACATTCAAACTTCATGTAAAAGATATTAAACAGTCCACACCTTGAAGTGCACCCGCAAGTCTGATCCTCTGGCTTTGCATGCTGCATATGCAGGGAAAACAAAGATCAACTGGCATGCCAATATCTATATACAGATAACATTGGAATTCAGCTGGATTGTCAACATTCATATATGCATAACATTGGAACTCTTGATGCATAACTGGGGCAGTGTGAAAATTAGTGAGCTTCTGCTTATGATCAATCTGAAACCCTCAAATCCCTGCCCACGGGGTTTTGGCAACAGAGCAAGAGAAGAGGATATATCATAAGGATGCTATACTTACCCTTGGTGGGATTGTCAGGTTCACGTGCATACTTCACCTGTAGCCATATCCACAATTAGTCTTCAAAGACATAAAGCATTATAGAGCATAGCATATTTTTGAAAGCAAATTTCCAAGGTCTTCCAATTTTAAGGAACCTAAACCGTTCCACCACTTCAAAGGAATTTTTTAAAAGGGCATTACACAGCATAGGACATTTTTGAAAGCCGATTCCAAGGTCTTCCAATTTTAAGGAACCTAAACCGTTCCATCACTTCAAAGGAATAAAAAAAAAAGCCATTACAAAGCATAGGACACTTTTGAAAGCAGATTCCAAGGTCTTCCAATTTTAAGGAACTTAAACCCTTCCATCACTTCAAAGGAAGAAAGAAAGAAAGGAAAAACGGCTGGGCAAAATTCAAGCATGCTTCATCAGAAACAGGAGTAAGAATGACGACCCCTCTGTACATCTACTTGTTCCCGACACAACGCCATATCCAAACCCATATGCATGTAACTGGAAACAAAAAAAAACACAAGGCTGGCACTAACTCCCTAAACCCTAAAACAGAAATGGGAGACCGGTCTGAGAAGAAAAAAAGGGCAGATATTTAGACTAGGAAATGAAGAAGCAAAGGAATGTGCAAAGCAAAGCAGAATCACAGGAGAAGCACCAAGGTATTACAGGAAATTGAAGGAGAAAGGAGAGAAGAAAAGCATACCATCGTAGCCTGCAGAAGAGAAGGCGGCTTAGTAGACACAAGAGAGGAGAGAAAGAGGGGACGAGGGGAAGACAGTGGTGCGCTTTCTAGGGTTTCGGCTCACGTGTTCTCATGCGCCTGTTTGCGTTCCCAAATCTGTTCCCGATGACATCATTCTGGATATACTTATAAGGGTGCATTCACACTTGATGTTTAAGTCAGTGTTAAATGAAAATCTAGGTGGCATCCCAGGTGGCATGGAATGACAAATAGGTGATTGCTTAATGTTAAGTGAATGTTAGCTTAACATAAAATTTTCATGGTAACTAGGTTTAAGTCCTAAATGATTAACATGATGTTAAGGGACTCAACACTAAAG
>Ga0116229_10003086_pt1 | contig 27292 bp, 24 predicted proteins | sample S1TSphgellanicum_3_FD_87313 | JGI IMG/M metagenome (GOLD analysis project Ga0116229, IMG submission 87313) | Host-associated microbial communities from peat moss isolated from Minnesota, USA - S1T2_Fc - Sphagnum magellanicum MG | ecosystem: Host-associated > Plants > Peat moss > Unclassified...
AATAAAATAAAGTCAAACATATTTAAACCATGGTTTAGTTTAACTTAATTTAACATAATTTAGTTTAACAATAATTAGTTTAACCTAACTTAATTTAACCATTGTCAATTTTAGCCTAATTTAATTTAGCCATAAATATTTTAACATAATTTAATTTAACCATATTTATTTTATCCTAATTTATTTTAATTTAATTTATTTTAGCCATAATAAATATAGTCTAATTTAGTTTAGCCATAAATATTAGAACCTAACGTAATTTAGCCATAATTATTTTGGCTTAACTTAATTTAGCCATATTTAATTTATCCTAGTTTCATTTAGCTTAATTTAGTTTATCCATAATTAATATAGTTTAATTTAATTTAACCTAACTTGATTTAACCATAATTAATTTGGCCTAACTTAATTTAGCCATAGTTAATTTAAATTAATTTAAGTTAGCCATAATCGGTTTAATATAATAAATTTAGCCATAATTATTTTAGCTTAACTTAATTTAACTATGGTTAGTTTAACTTAATTTAATTTAATTTAGCCATAATTAGTTTAGTTTAGCTTAATTTAACCATGGTTAATTTAACTTGATTTAATTTAGTTTAATTTAAATTAGCCATAATTAGTTTAACCTAACTTAATTTAGCCACGGTTAATTTAACCATGGTTAGTTTAGGCTAGCCTAAATTATCATGGGGTTAACCTTAATACTAGAAGTACATAATACTATTATATATAGCCTATGTAAATATATTAAATTTAGTATTTAATTATGTATAAGTTTAGGCCATTATTTTTATGACACGTGTCCATGTTGTACACATTTAGTTGCATGTTAGTTGCACACCCAATCGTATGGCCCAAAAAATATACAATACCAAATTTGTAGTTGCAAACATGACCGAGATAGTTACAAACAACAACTGGTTGCATGCTAGTTGCATAGTGACTGGTTGCAAATGATAATATTTATAATAGTGCAATTACCTACCATTGATAAAGTCTTTATAAAAAAAACGTTTGTTTAGCCTTGCCATATGACTTGTGTAATATAATTATCTTGCTTATAGTGTATTTACAATGTTAATTTGGTAATTTTTAACATCAATATGGACTTCACGTATGCGAAAAGTACTACATCGTAGTGTGTTTTTGCCTTTAAGTAACTGGTTACAAGTAGTTATAGTAATTACTACATTACTTGGAACATTATTAGGTTTAAGAAGCTTGGGTGTTACTATATTAGAACTAATAGGTTTAGTTTTGAACATGTTTTGTACTTCAACTTTTCTAAGACAATTTTTAGATTGATGATCAACATTAAAACAGATGATACAAGGATAACGCAAAGGTATTTTAATAAGTTTACCACACTCCACAATGGTCTTACTACTAGTCCTATGGATTTTACTACCACTATTAGGAAAACGACATTCTATGACTATGCCATTTAGCAACTATGGTCCAGATTCAATCATGCAGTCATATAAGTATCTTAATCATAGATACTTTTACAACCATAGTCATGCAAATTGCTACATGACTTCGATCATGACTATAGGTTTAAGGTTTAAGATTGATGGATGACACATGTCCTCTCTTCTTCACTTTTTTATGGCGGGAAAAAATATCGCCATTTGTGAATGCATTGTTGTTGTTTTTCCTTGTTAACAAATAGGAGATCTACTCAAGTGTAAACATAAATCTTTATTGAAAGGAAACTACAACATGATGTTCACAACACGAAACATAACATTAAAAACTCCTCAAGGTTCTTGTCACATGAAGTACACAAACTTGTGTAATGAAGAAAAGAGAACCAAACCATCAACACCAAGGTATTTAACTAAAAGATTAAATCACAAATAACCAAACTAATATAAGTAACGAAAGTAATTCAACCTTGTGAAAGTAACCTAATTACTTTCCTACTCTAGTAACTAATGAAACCTAACTAGTTGAACTTGAATTCTCAACACTCCCCCTCAAGTTCAAATCCATTTATAGTACACCAAACATTTTTCTAAACTTTCTTAGCTTGTTTGTACCTAAAGCCTTTGTGAAAATGTCAACAACTTGATCTTTAGTACACATATGAATAAGGATAATTTCTTTTACTAAAACTTTTTCTTTGATAAAGTGGTAATGCACCTCAATGTGCTTTGTCTTAGCATGATAGACCGGGTTGTTAGCAAGTAGTATGCTACTGATGTTATCACAATAAATGACAACAAGAGCATCCACTGATTGTCCCAAATCTCATAGTAATTTTTATAACCAAACTACTTCACATGCAGCAATTGCTGCACCTCTGTATTCTACCTTCGTGTTTGATAGTGTAACTATTGGTTGTTTTTTACTACTCCAACTCCAACTAATAGCACAACTTCCAAAAGAAAACATGAAAACACTAATTGATCTTCTATATGAAACATTGCTAGCTTAATTAGCATCCATGTATCCATGTATTTGTAACTAGCTCTTGGCTTCATAAAAAATTCCACACTGCAAAGTATGTTTATGTACCTCAATATGCGCCTCACTGCATCCAAATGTGGCTTTCGTGGTGTTTGCATGAATTGATTTACCATTCCAATTACATAATTCAAATCTAACCTTGTGATGGTCATGTAAATCAAACTCCCACCTATGCATCTGTACATAGTGGTATCTTCCACAAGGTTTCCTTCATTTGGCTTTAATTTCACATTTTGCTCCAATGGAATTGAAATGGGTTTATAACCTGTCATCCCATATTCGGATACTTTGTTCAAGGCATATTGCCTTTGTAGTAACCATATCCCTTTAGGGGATTGAATTACCTCAATGTCGAGGAAGTAACGAAATTCTCCCAAATCCTTCATCTCAAACTTTTGCTTCAAAAGATTTTTCAAATCAAAGATGTCTACATCACTATTTCCTGTGATAATCAAGTCATCAACATAGATGACTATGATTACAATCCCATGATCTGTCTTTTTCACATATAATGAAAAATTTACATTGGATGTTTGAAATCCACTTGTGACAAAATATTGACCTATCTTGTTTTACCAAGCTCTAGGTGCTTGCTTCAAGCTGTACAAAGTCTTTTTCAACCTACAAACCAAATCAGGATGTGTTTAGTGCACATAACCTAGTGGTTGTTCCATGTACATTTCTTCTTGTAAATCTCCATGAAGAAAATCATTTTTTACATCCATTTGATGTAAAGACCATCCTTTTGTTGCTGCCATAGCGATGATTGCTCTTATAGTTGTCATTTTGGCAACTGGACTATAGGTCTCCTCATAATTTATGCCATAAGTTTGGGCATAACCTTTAGCAACCAATCTTGCTTTGTATTTGTTCATAGATGCATCTGCATTGTGTTTGACTTTGTACACCCATTTGCACCCAATTGCTTTCTTATCCTCTGGTAAAACTACCAATTCCTAAGTAGCATTAACATCCAAAGCTGCCATCTCTTCATCCATGGCATTGTCCCACTTAAGGTTTCCAACCGCTTGTTCAAAATAAATGGGTTCAACCTCTTGTATAACTCTCACCATGTATGCATAATGATGAACTACAAAGCCATCATATGTGAGTCTATGTACAGGGTGCTTGATTCGTGTGGATCTTTGTACGCCATTGTTGTTGTCAAGTGTTTTCAAAGCTTTCTTGGCCATTCAAGCTCCAGGAGTAATGACTGAAGTGATTCTTAATTTTTCACCCACATTTCTCTCTGAATCACTTGATTCATCATTTACATGAAGATTTCTAGATGATGTTTGACAACTACCATGTACAATGTTTGAAGATCTTAATCTTCCTTTCCATGGAGTGCTACTAGACCCACTAATTGAAGACTTTTGTGGTTCACTGATTAATTGTGATTCTTGTTCCACATTTGATGAAACATCACCATTTCTAACCTCTCCATCTTTTGCTACCTTAAATGGTGAATACCAGTTAACCATCTCATCAAGCACAACATCTCTACTCACTTGCAACTTCTGAGTGGAAGGATTGAAGCATCTATATCCTCTTTGTTATGAAGAATATCCAATGAAGATACACTTCTCAGCTTTTGGGTCTAGTTTTGATCTCTTCTCGTCAGGAACATGCACGTATGCAATGCAACCAAACACTATGAAGTGTGAAACATTGGGTTTCTTGCTTATGAATTTTTCTTTAGGTGTCATGCCATGAACTGTTGCTGTGGGTGTTTGATTCATGATATAGTTTGCAGTTACTACTGCTTTAGCCCAAAAGTAATTTGGAAAAATTTTCTCATTCAACATGGCATGTGCTATTTCTACAATGTGTTTTTTTTCCTTTTAGCAACTCCATTCTACTGTGGGGAATAACTACATGAATACTTCCTTTGAATTCCATGCTCCTTCAAGTACTCACTGAATTCATTTGAAAAATACTTTCCCCTTCCATTAGACTTTAGGCACTTCATGCTCACACCCTTCTCCTTCTCCACCATTGCTTTGAAATTCAAAAAATGTTGAAACACTTCACCTTTGTGTTTCATGAAGTAGACCCACACCTTCCTTGTGTGATCATCAAAGAAACTCACATAGTACTTGCATTTTCCAATGGATTCTGTCTTCATGGCGCACACATCTGAATGGATAATTTCCAAAGGTTTGGAACTTACATGACTTGTTTGAGCTGGGAATGGATGCCTAGCTTGATTCCCCAATTGGCATGTTTCACAAACTTTTGACATCACCTCTTTTATTATAAATTTGGGAAGACCTTTAACAAGATTTTGTTTCTCCATTAGCTTAAGACGTTGGAAATTAACATGGCCAACCCGCTTGTGCCAAATTTCAATGTCTCCAACTCCTTTTCCATGTGTGAATAACATGGAATTCACCTGAGGCATGTTCACATCCAAGGTGAACATTCATCCATTCCTTTCCCCTTTTGCAATCAATTTGCCTTGGTTCTTCATGTGTTCCACAAAACATCCATTTGGGTTGAATGTCAACTGTAAACCTTGTTCCACCATTTGGCCTATGGAGACCAAATTTTTTGTTATGGTTGGAACATGAAGTACATCTTTGAAATACTTTGTTTGCCCATCTTGCATGGACAATGGCACCTTGCCAATTTGTGTGATGGGATGTGTAGTGTCATCACCAGTTTCCACAAACCATGGTGTCTTCAAATCCTTTGTGTCTCTAAACCATTCTCCATGACTAGTCATGTGGTTTGAAGCTCCAGAATACACATACCAGACATTATTGTATGATACACCTCCTGTCATTGAATTTGTCATGTGTTGCATCACAAACATTTGCTCATCACCTTGATTGCTAATTGACACATAATTCCTTTGTTGTAGTTTTCCATTTCCTGCATCATGTTCCCTTTGATAACAGTTCTTTGCCATGTGCCCAGGTTTCTTTTAATAGTAGCAATTTTAATTGTTATTTGGTTGTTGACCTCGATGACTTCCACCACGACTTCCACGACTTCCTCGACTTCTTCAACTTTCTCTTCCTCCAAAGTTTCCTCGTCCACCTCCATGAGCTTGAACTTCATGTTGATGATGTCCACCATGTGAGCTTTTGTGTTGACCTCGAAATGAAGTTTTACCACCTCTACGTTTATCTCTATTAGTATTTGAGTAGAAATTAATTTCTTGTGATCCTCCATTGGATGAAGTACTAACCATTCTCATATTTTCATTTATAAGTAGTGTTATTAAGTCTTGAAAATCGGGAAATGTTTTTCGAACTGCAATTGAAGTATGAAATTCACTATAGTCTTTTCCAAATCCATTCAAGGTGACGGCCACTAAATCTTCATCATCTATAGGGGGTTCTATAGATGCGAGAACATCTGCAAGGTTTTTCACCTTTGTAAAATAGTCACTGATGTTCATCTTATTTTTCTATAAATTATGCAACTCTTGCTTGAGCTACATTTTACGAGCTTGTGTATTGGTGCTATACATTTTCACCAATTTATCCCAAGCTTGCTTGGGTGATTTTGCATCTTGAATATGCACAATCATGGAATCGGACACACTCACAGAAAACCAATATAAGACTTTCATGTTTTTTCATCCAAGTTTTATTGGCTTGAATTTGTTGTTGTGTGGGGTTTTCTAGGAGAGGAGGTTCTTTCTCATCATTGGTTATGAATTCCCAGTAGCCTTTCCCCATCAAGAAGTTTATAATCCTAAATTTCCACACTTGGAAATTGTTCTTGTTTAGTTTCTCAATTCTAATTTGAGGAAGACCGTTCGCCATTTCTCAAGGCAACACTCAATGTCTTATTGGGGTTCACAAATGATTTTAATTTTTTCCTTAGGTTTCTAGGATTAAGGTTAGAGTTAGGGTTGAACAAGATGGACCTTGCATATGTATGTATATATTAAATATTATACGAAAATTTATATTATACATGAGTTTTACGTATATGTATGTATTTCGTATAATATTTCGTATGGTATTAAGTACATGATTACATACCACACTTTTGTATGAAGGTCTTGATAATGTATTTGTGCTTCCCAATTTTCAAACTCCTTCCTTCAAGTTTTCCCAAGTTGTATTTGCACCATTTCAAAAATTTGTTTTGATGTTTTTTCTATCATAATAACTTTGCAAAGCTACACCACTCACATATGACCTTGGATTGATCTAAAATTTTGGTCAAACATGGAAAACTATGTTTACTACCATCTTTCAAAATTATAGCTCATTTAACTTCATACAATGAAAAATCTTGTTACTTCCTTGAAATCACCTCAAACTGGGACTTGAACACAAAATGACTTACAACTCGTTCTCAGTAAGTCCAAACTCCTTGAAATTTTTGGAAACACATTAGATATATGTCTTCTATATCTATTAAAAATTTCAGCTTTATTGATGACGACGACAAAGAGTTATCACTTTAAAAAAAAACTGACTTCAAAACTAAGATTGAAACTTTAGATGCTTAAATATCTCTCAATACACAGCCAAATGACATGAAATTTATCTCACATATGTATTCCTTTATGATCTATAAAATCCCAAAGCTGCAAATCAAAAAATGCTCAAACAAAAGAGATATGACTAAAAAACTAGATCTAACACAGAGTCTTCAAAAGCTCATAACTCTCACAAAACATATCCTTTTCTTTTGAAAATTTGAGAATATAAGTGTCTTATAGTCTTCTATAATCTCTTCAAGTTTCACTCCATGATCTTTTCATAGTAGATTTAGATCTAGATTTAAAGATCTAACTTACACAATCTTTGATATGTTGATCTCCTCTCACCTCTTTTCTTTTCTTTTCTTTTCTTTTCTTTTCTTTCTTTTCACATTTTTTCCTTTCCCCGTTTCTTTTTTTCACTTGACAAACTCCCATGATGTTACTAGAGACCTTCAAGCTCTAGTTCTAGAGATTTTCTAGTTCTAGATCTCTTTCAATTTTCTCATTCAACCACTTAAGCTCTCATATCATGTTAACAAATACGAGATGTACTCAAGTGCAAACATAAATTTTTATTGAAAGGAAACTATAACATGATGCTCACAACACAAAACATAGCATCAAACTCCTCAAGGTTCTTGTCACATGAAATACACAAACTTGTGTAATGAAAAAAAGAAAACCAAACCATCAACACCAAGGTATTTAACTAAAAGACCAAACCACAAATAACCAAACTAATATAAATAAAGAAAGTAATTCAACCTTGTGAAAGTAACTTTCAGTACTTTCCTACTCCAATAATTAATGAAACCTAACTAGTTGAGCTTGAATTATCAATAGATTTGAATGTACATAGTTTGAATTGGGAGGAGCATTTCAAACACCTTTAATAGATTCTCATGAAGTTAAGGGAAGTTAACCTCAAACTCAATCCAAACAAATGTGAATTTGTCAAGTCTAAGTTGGTCTTTCTTGGTCATGAAATCAACCAAAAAGGGACACAACTAGATTAGAGGAAAATAAAAATTGTTATGAAATTTCCCATCCCTATTTTTGTTATTAATGTATGAGCCTTTTTGGGACTAATAGGTTATTACATGAATTATGTGAAAGGATACTTGCGCATAACCATTCCATTATTTGAATTAACCAAAAAATATTTTGTCTTTAAGTGGAACCCTAATTGTTAGAAGGCTTTTGAAATTTTGAAGTTGGCATTGGTCTCTACTTCGATTATGGTTAGGCTTAACTTTACAAGGGCTTTCATTCTAGACATTGACTAGTCTACGCACGGAGTAAGGCCATATTTTCATAAAAAGAAGGGAAGAATGAAAAGGTGATTGCAAACACCAATAAGGGACTTTCCCTTGTGAAGAAAAAGTTTTGCCCTATGGAGGGTGAATGTTATGTTTTAATGTGGGGTATCATACATTTCAAGCAATATTTGTATCGCAACCATTTTACACTCTAAATTGATCACAAACTACTAAAATGGCTGGCAACGATTTTTGATGCCTATAGAAGGAAAGGCATGTGGATCAATACATTACATGATTTCAGCTTGAAAATCATTCATAGAATAAGGTCCAAACATACAAATGTGGATGCGTTAAATAAGACCCTTGTGGATGTTGTAGAACTAAATAAAAATCTAGTGAATGAGATTCAAGATTGCAAGATGCTGCAATACATTCAAAAAAAAGGGAAACCCTATGGATGAGTAGGAGGAGTTCTAAGATGGGTTTGTTGTTGCAGCAATTGGGAAGTCAAAGATTGTTAAATCATTTGTTCATGGTGGAATTTGTTGAACCTATTCCTACCAAAATAACTGGATTAACCAATATAGATGCAAGACAAGATAATAATATTGTTGTATTTGAAGAGGAAGTTCAAGAGAGAAGGAACAAGGCCACTGGGAAGAAAAAATATATAAGAATTGTGGGATGTCAAAAGCCATTGGAAGTTTGTTGAAAAGGCACAAGCCATGGTTATGATGAAGTAGACCATGAAACATGATATGGGGAGGACAATGACTGTGAAGAATATAGGAATAAAAAGATATGGGAAGGTGAGTTGAACATGATAGTGTTGAATGGAAATCAATTATTGGCAAAATGTGGGGAAGAAAATAAATCTAAGGTTAACAAGCACATTCTACATTATTATTAGAACAATGACAACTTGATGTTTAAGGGACTGATGGTTATGAGACCTAAAGAGCAATGACAAATTATTGTGGATCTGCATAATGAAATTGGCAACTTCAAGGAAGGAAAAACTTTGGTTGAAATAACCAAACACTAATTTTGGCACAACCAGATAGAAGAAATGAAAAATGTTGTGTGGTCATTTAAACGATGTTAGCTTGTGAAACATATGGGTTCTATCAAATTTGAATTTGAAAAGTTAAGGAATGACACACCCCCAAGCTCCTTAGTGGACTCAAATGTGAGTCCAAATTGAAAACAACGGAAAAGCAAGGAATCAGGGCACACTCCTTGGCTCGTAGCACTTTGAGGGGTAGAGGGGCGTGCTGGAGCTCCGGGATGGGACTAGGAAGAGTGACAAGTATCAACTACTCACACGGACCTGCACAAAACCAACACAAGGTGGTTAATGCATAATTGGAATGTTTTTGGTGTTAGGACAAGCCACGAGCAACTCGAATTCACAAGACTCACCACGGCTTGGACTTGGGGGAAGCCACCAACTTCCCCATTATAGTATACTTTGTGCCTCTCCACGAAGCCCACATCCAAATGGCTTTTTGTCCCAGGACTCCCAAGTGGGAGTCTTGAAATTACCAAAGTTGGGACTCTCGCGACTTTGGGGCCCCATAACTTTGTGTGTAGACCTCTGATTGAGATGAGATATGTAACAAAGTTATAGCCCTCTTTGAAATTTTCCAACGATATGTTGCACACCACCTGCACGTAAGGGAATCAGGTTGATTTCGGAGTTTTAGTGGTCGGGAGTCAAACTACTAATTTGATTCCCTTCTTTTGGCCATAACTTGTGTTTCAGATATCCAAATGGGTGATGCGAGCCCATTTTAGACATCTACGTTTCAATAGTTTTCCAATGGTATAAAGAACTCTTCGAACCATTGGGTTTTGACCCTTACAATCGTTCTCTTGAAGTGGAAGCTCCTTTGGGAATGTGAAGGTTCATTCCCTCACACTTTCTTTCACTCCCGGGCTTCCCTCTTGGCCCGCAACCTTGTAAGCCTTTGCCTTGGTCACGAGCCCAAGGCTAGGGTTGCGACAAGGAATATCTTGATTTGGGACCAATTTTATGAAGTGGCATTAGATATAGTCAGGTTGTTACGCGAAATGTGCAATGGCAACATATACATTTTAGTTGCCATTGACCATTATTCTAAATGGTGCCAAACCAAAACAATTGTTGACCATGATGCAAAAATTGTTGCAAGGTTCTTAGAAAATGAAATCATCTATAGGTTTGGCATGCCAAAGTACAATCTAATTAATAATGGTTTTAAGTGGGTGGCTGAATTCGATTAGCTACGTAAGAATTATGAGATTGTGCACCAACACACCACACCACAATGGCCCAAGTGTAATGGTATGGCTAAAAGGATAGTTAAGACCTTGAAGCATGGGTTAACTATGTTGTCTACAACTCTAGAACACACAAGAGATTGGGATAGGCATTTCCCCATAATATTATTTGGGTACCGATGTGGGATTCAAGCAAGTACAAAGTTCTTTTTCCATATGTTGCTGATAGGAAAGACCCCTATGTTAAAAGCTAATAATTTTTTAAGCCCCTTGGTTTAGACATTTGAAGATGATGTTGTATAGCCATCCATCTTGGCAATATGGATGATTGACAAGTTGCAATTCATTGCCAAAATGCATGGGGAAGTTAAGGAAAATGTTTGCCAAGTTTAAATGTGTCAAAAGTGTGCTTATGCTTCAAGAAAAGGAAAACAAATGTTTCTTGGACTCAAGGAAGGAGTGATGTATGTGAAGATGAAGAAACCAAGGAAGAAAAAGTTTTTGGTGTCTAGTTGCGAGGCACCATTTTTATTTCTAAACTATTTGGATGATAATGGGTTTGGAGAACAAGATGAAGGGGGAAGAATGTGTGTTGTTAAAGGCAAGGAGGAACAACTTTGGGACAAACTTCAACAAGATTTGCAATTATTCCATTATGCACAAGTTGTGTGAGGATTGAGGGGTTCAATCCAATTTGTATGGGAGGTGTTACATGTGTGATGAAAGAAGGGGTGGATGAGGCCCTACATGGATGAAACAACACCATCAACAATCGAAAGTTGAAAAGGACAAAACTTTCAGCAATTGCTTGTGATGTGAAGAATTAAGTTATTTTTCTGTGGCATTTGTGTTCATGACCTTTGTTTTTTGCTCGTTATGAGAAAGGTCGTTATTCATTATTGACAACACTTGTTGTGTGGTGAGGAGCTCTCCTTGGGTGCATTTTCTGTGGTTTGGTTACTTTTTCGTTAGAACTTTGATGGTGGTCTGTTGAGCAATGGAGTTGGATGGAGATAAAAGAACGCAACTGATTCAAAGGGGACAACAGAGTTAAGTGGATTTGGTTGCATTAGGATTAAAGAAGTGATTTTTGTTCAAGAGGGGATTGATGGATCACATTCTATAAGAGAAGTAGTATTTTGTTACATTATGTCTTTCCTTAGGAAAAATGCATTGCAATAGATATGGTTTGATGATAGGAAAAGGATGAAGCTACAAGGATTTCGAGAGCGGTTGTGAAATGTACCATTGTTTGTGTGAATCTATTTGTTTTGTCTAGATTGTCAGTTCCTTAAGTCACAAAGAGAGAAAGAACCTAGTTTTCTTGGCATTTTAAGGGAAATATGGGACCTCTGTAGCAAGTTATACCTTGATGTGATTATTGAAAGGTGTCAATTTTCCTTGTCCAAGCTTTTAAAGTTGATTGTCGGTTTCATGCATTCCTTTATTGTGCAATGTTGTTGTTTTGAATTGATTAGTATGTTGAATGATTGAAAGAACTAGCTAACATATTTTTGTCAAATTGTGTAGTGGGTATTGTGTGTATATGTTGCTTATGTGGTTATCAGTGGGCTTTTTGATAAGAACACTTGATCATGACTTGTTGATGCTCAAGAGAGTGAGGTTGGAAAGCTTTGATTCCTAGAAACCCACTGAATTAGGGTTAACAATGATGTAGTGGTGCTTGGGATCAAATTCATGATGATCATATGATGCTATTCATATGTGTTATAATAGAGCTCTGATGTTGCAAAATTTCTCTCTATATTGTTGTATGGGGTGTTGCAGTAGTTCAACTTGTCTCCTTTTTGTTACAAGCCTTCCTTTTGTGGTCTATTAGGTGACAACAAAATTTGAACCTTGCCGTGGAAATGAGGAGCAACAATTATGCATTCCTAACAAAGTAAAGATGTTCTGAGTAGGTGCCCAATGGAGATTTAGACCTTGATGTGGAAATGAGGAGTAACAATTATGCATTCCTAGCAAAACAAAGATGTTCTCATTAAGTGCCCAATCCATTGCCCATCCCAATGGGTGATTCTGATCAAGTTGGGGTTCACTGTCAGGGAGGTAAGGGTAGTGGAGAGAGCCAAGGGTCCAAAGAAAACGACAGAACTGCTGTTCTGTGGGAAAGTGTGAACCATGGAGTTGGACCTGTATTCATACTCATGGAAGGGGAGGGAGGTGCCACAAACCTTCACAGCAATTGTGGGGGAGAAAGATGTTTAGAGCAGCTAAACCTAAGGTGAATGTTGTGGAGAATTAGTGGCCTGTAAGCTAGCTTCCCCCAAATTTTAAGCTCAGGTGGGTCAACAATCAACACATGGAGTAAATAGCAGAACAAGAACGAGGTTGCCTTTATTTGAGCAGTGTGGAACAAGCCCATTGCAATTAACTCTTGGAAAGCAAGGGTACATGTGATAATCAATCAAAGCTGCCCAACGTGTGGCTGTGAAATTGAATCTATACTACATAGATTTTTTGGAGTGTAGTTACTAGTCACATGCAGAGAACGTGGGAGTTCACATGGACAATCCTGGATTGTATTAAGTATGGAGCTAATGCTAGCATGTTAGTTTCCTCAATGCAATGGAAAGCTTGCATTTTTGCTGCTAGAATGCCAAGGCGGCTACAATGCATGCAAAATTTGTGGGCTCTGCTCAAAGGTGTCACACCCTGTGGACAATTTGGTCAGAAAGGAATGACTCAGTTTTTAACAACTAGAAATGGCACTCACAGAAGCTGCAAAGAGTAGTTATATGGGATGCGGTCATTGATTATGGCAGAGGGCTGCTTGGGAGAGATGTGTTAGGATGATCCAAAAATGCCCAACTACAGAACACAAGCACCTTGAGTGCCTTGACAAAGTTGGGGAAGATAGTAGGTTATTTGTACTGGAGTTGGCATATTTATTAGGTGGTGGTGCTTTGATGGGCCTAGGAGAGATTTTATCAGCTAAAGTTATGCCCTGACCACTAGGTTATGCTTCCCCTTTGTGGGTTGTGTGGTCCTTGTTTCCTCACAATGGTGTTTTCTTTCATTTGTGCCATAAATAAATTTTCAAAAGAAATTTAAAAATTAAAAAAGAAGAAATGAGATTAATGGATTATGTTCTTTGAAATGTCTCTTCTGTGGAAGTTGTACTAGATTACCATCTATCCAATCAGTGTCTTACCAGTGCAAGATCCCTCACTCTAAAGGTCTACATGTAAGAACCCTCACCCCTCCTATGACTATTAATCTATGTATGTTTAGGTTTATCATAGTATTCACCTCATCCTTCTACAATGGGCAAAGTCCATGGGTGAGAGGAACATTTCCAAAATGGGAGGCCAAATTCAACTATCACTTGGCCTCGGCTTCTTATGTTGGGAATGTCCTCACCCTAACACTTTACCCTACATAAGAACCATTCACCTCATACTTTACATGGGTCAAGTCCATGTGTGTGGGATGTTTCCAAAATGCAAGGCCGGACACAGCTATCACCTCAGTGCAGTAGGCTTCTTATTTTGGGAATGCCCTTCCCCTAAAGCTTTACCCTCATATAAAATCTGACCTAATTGTTCCTTAGTATTTGGAGGTACCTTACAAAGCATGGTCTTACCCCGGTCTCTAAGGCATGCGACTACCTTGCCCTTTCATGTCATTCTGCTTGAAAACAAGCAAGTATTTTACTTTCTCTTTGTATAACCTGTTGAAAGGAAAGGCTAACCACATAACTCTTTTTTTAAAAATCGATTTCAGATTATAAATATTCCATATTAATAATTAGTCGAAAAGGGGTATGATATAGATTGGGTTTTTAATTTTTATGTACCTTTTACTTGTTTGGTGATCTCAACTAGTCATATTGACTAGCACAACCACCACAAAACCCTTTTGGGGTAGCTGGTTGGGATCTACCTATGATAAATCTAAATCTCTTGAACTAGTCAATTGCAAGGTGTATGATGATGCAAGGCAGTGTTGTATGGGTATATCTTTTTCACCTAGATATAGGTGTCAAGTAAAAATAAGGTATAATATTTTTCTTAACTTATTTTTAAAAAATGAATATACCCTAATGAAATGCGTACTCAGCTATATGTAAATTTGAAAAATTATACCCCGTTCAAAACCCTAGAAAGTACCCATCCGTAACTGAAATATATTTTGGCACCCAAGTCAAAAAAAGAAGGTAAGTATAACTTAAACCTTAAACTTTGTTAGTTTTATTAACTGGATGGGTGTGCCTCTCAAGTTCCTTTTTTTTTCCCTTCTTTTTATTGCAATGAGTCATTTTGCTTGGCCCATCACAAAAGAAAACTGAAAATTTGAAAGCTCCCCAAAATAAATGTTTCTATGAGAGGATGCATTGTGTCCCCCTTTGGCCCAGCTATGGGTGAGAGGGGGAGAACTTTGGGCAAATGATATGGGATAAAATTGAGGTGTCAAAAGAAGCTAGGGAGGATCAAAATGTTTGTATATTGTAATCAAATATGAATAAACACTTTGATTATTGCATTCTGACATTGAATTTAATCTTTTAGAAAAAAATAAATTTCAAAATGTGAAAATTTTCTTTATTTTAAATTAATTGATTACTCCCAAAAGGGTGTACAATAAGCATACTCAAACCCTAACCTAATGAAATTTAGGTCAAAAATTGACACCAAAAACATTTTTCACAAAGCCATGTGCTATTTGATGAGTGGTTGGGTCACAGTGTTGGCCAGTTCTCTGTTTTTAAGAGATCCTACAGTCTTAAGTTAGATTTTAAAAATTTATGGAACCCTATGAGTAAAGCTCCTGAACAAACTTTGAAATATGTGGAAACCTCTTGATAAGATGGAGGTTTTTTTCATAAGCATTCAAGCATGGTGAATTTTATTTATTTTTAATAACAAGTGAGCAGTTCAGGTTTGAGTTTGAGTTCAGGGTTATTGATTGAAATGAAATGAAATAAAATAAAATTCTGGATGTTTAATAAATTCATGACAACATATAGAGTTTTTTATGTGTAATGTATGTAACTGAAAAAGAAAAAGGCAAATTGGGAGGGAAGAGGACACTAAAAAGAGAGAAAGAAAAAAGCCATTTTTTCTTAAACTTATACTCAGAAAAGGGAAATTTTCAATTTTTCCCCAAATTTTTTTTATCGGCAAGTGTCAAAATTTCTTCCAAAAAGAAAATCACTTCAAGTTGGAAACTCAAGGTTTTACAGTTAATTTTTCTTTTAAGCAAAGGTTTGTGCCACTTTTGTAAAATGTAAAAATCAGGAAGAACATTTTTATGGCATAGTTCTTGCAAATATGGACAATAGGCCATTCAAAGTTATAAGGTCATATAATATGGTGATATTTGTGTGGAGGAATAATAAACTTGGGACTTGTGAAAAATATATATTTATTTCATGGAAAGTAACATTCATTTGAATGAAAATATTGAATCACATTGTATGCAACTTGAATTCAATTGAATGTCAATTCAATTCAGATTAAATTCAATTCAATTCAAATTCTTAAATTTAATTCAAATACATTGATTGAAATTTTAATTTATTTCTAACTGAAGTGAATTGAGTTTCATAATTGGATTAAGATTCAATTTTCAAAAATGAGATACAAATTGGTGAAAAAAATATTGAAAATATGTTCATGAATGTGATGTTGGGAAAAAAAAAAAAAAAGACACAAATCCAAACAGACACCTTTCCATGTCTCTTTTCCTTAAGAATGGTCTAAGCTCCAATTTGGAACTGTCCAAATGATGACTCCCCCTCAGAAAAAAGACTAATAAAACCTAAATTATCTTACTTCAACGAAGTCCAATGAATCATTGTCACTAGAATTAATATATTGATTTTAAAAAAATTAAATGCATGCTTTTAGGTCATATATATATGTGCATATATTTGGTGGTTCCCATTTTGCTAAATCTTTGCCTTTGACTTGGCACTTTGTAGAAACCCAATATCCACCCCTTGTTTTAAACTGGCAACCTCAAATTTTAAAAATTCGACCTCAATTCCATTTCGACACCTAAAAAAGCTTGAAATTATTTGTAAAAACCTTGATGTGCAAGAAGTTTGAAAATCCCCTTAAGTTTTTCCAAGGTTCTTTCAAAGAACCTTAACTTCGCAAAATATGAAAACCACTTGCCTTTTTTTTTGGGAGGTTTTTTCAAAGAAACCCAACTTCCCAAATATATGAAAATTGGTTGCATATTTTTCATAGGTTCTTTCAAAGTAACCCAACCTTTGCAAAATATGAAAGTTCCTTCAAAGGCATCCTATCTAGTTTTGTGTTTTTGTTCAAGGTTCTAAAGTTTTTTCATTAGTAGAAAGACATGGCTTTTCAAGTTGTCTAAGATGATTTATTTGGTCTTTTTTTAATTAGTGAAAAACGTCTATTTTGACAAGAGGTCCATTATATGAGTGGACATTGTACTTATTGTATTCATGACGACCCATTTGACCACTTATCAAATGGAACATCCGATCAAGTTGAACAAAAAATATATCATTGATCAACATGGACAATAGGATCTAATCAAATGGAACATTTGGTCAAGTTGGACAAACAAAAAAAATATCATTAGTCAAGATGGCCAATGGATTTTTAATCAAATAAAACATTTTGTCAAACCAAAATGACACCCTACCTACCTACCTACCTATATTTAAGTACCATAATCAGGACCTACCTATGTACCTAGGTAAATAAGTAGTTAATAGGTAGGTTAAATATTTTGATACCTTTCTTACCCTACCTACCTACCTAGATACCATATTAAAAACATTTAGGTCATTCTAAATTAGCTACTATGGTAGGTGGGTGAGTGAGCATGTCAGCAAGGTTAAAATTACGTTGGTAGGTGGGTGCATGGGTGGATAGGTAAGTTAGGTTATGTTTAGGTTGGTAGGTAGTAAAATGGCCAATACACTTTCTACTCATTAAATTACATATTAAATTATTTTTTAATTGTCATTTTATTTATTTATATAAATTTACTATATACAATGTAAGATGTTAAATAAAAAAGTTGATAAGAACTAACAACTTATGAAGTTGTAGTCCATTGGTAATAACTTGGTTTATCAAGAAGGTTACATATTCAATATTTGCAACCTATGTTCATGTTTAAAAGGCCAGATTAAATAGGTTGGGTAGATAGGCTAGGTTAGCATCTAACTACCTACTTTTTTTTTCAATATACTTATCATTGTAATTTTTTTTGAAATGTTATTTTTAAAATAAAATTAATTTGACTAATCAAACGATCCATTGATACATGAATTTGAAATTTTGTATTTATCTTCACCTAATTGATGTAAAAATCAACATATTTGCTCAACATTGTTATTAATGTACACAAAAATAGGTGATGCACATAGGTTGGAATAGACATTTTTTTGGGTGCAAAATTTTGCACTATTGTGAAATCTTTGAAATAATGCAAAATTTTGAATGTTTTGTCACATGTTCAATGATTTCTTTAAATGAAGCATCAAAATTCAAAAAAATAGTTTAAATTTGCAACATTTCTACATAGTGTTCCAGTAGTTAGTAAAAATGTAAGGATGTTCAAAGTTCCCTTTCATGTTTTCTAATAATCAAATTTGGCTAAATTGGCTTATGGATGACCACCACCTTGGCTACATCACAAAAATGGGGGGATACCCCTGGTTGAGAACATAAATTCTTGAGGTGATATTTTTTCCTTCAAGAATTCAGGAAGGGGGAAGGTTTGAATTCTTGGGATTGAAGATCATTGTGTTCTCACCAAGTTCCCATGAAGTTCTCAATGTGTTCATATCAAGTTCCCTATGCATTCCCAACATGTTCCCAATGTGTTTGCAACTTGTTTCCCAACTTCCTAGTATGTGTTCCCCAAGATATTCTTGATAGCATCACACTTTATCCCATAACATTTGCCCAAAGTTGAATTCTCATAACCAATGTAGGTGGGCAAAAGGACAACACCTTAATAATTCCATTCAAGGAGCCCAAAATTTTATTTGGGGAAGTGTCCCAAAGTTTCAGAATATGTTTTTTGTGATGGGCAAATCAAAGTGGCTTAATGCAAAACAAAAACAAAATTGAAATTTGGGATGCACCCCTAACTAATTAATAATAGATACCTTGTCAATTGCTAATAATTTTTGTTACATCTATAGTTTTCAAATGGCGGATAAACTGGTGGTAATGGCCTCTTAAATGCATCGTGGGTTTGAGAAGGAAATGCCCAATACAAGATGCTTATGCAATTGCCCAAGATATGGGTGTGCTGCAAGTGCCAAGAAAACACTCTAGTCAATAGTGTTAAAAGACAATAGCAAATTTCTGGCATCATCTTCTATGTAGGGTAGCAGATTAAGGATTCGAACACTTGTCATGTTGCAGTGTCTATAACCTTCATGACCAACATGAGGAAATTTTATTTCAGTTTGGTGGCAATCTTTAGTAGCAAACTCTGCAAGGAAGAGTCAAACTTGTCCATGATCAAAATGTTGTTGCACTTGAAGATGAACTGACCATTAAAGTTTGTCACCAAAAATTGTGGCTGAAACTCTTTTAGATAGGGTGCACAGATTAGAGTACAATATTGAGAGAACTCAAGGAGCCATCTTACACCCATCTTTATAGTATGGGCATGGCAATGTAGAATAGACTGTATCTGGCAGAATTAGCTGGTAAGTTGAAGCCCTTCTTCAGGATCCAATAAGCATATAAATCAAACCCAGGGTGTGCCTCATGCTCTCATAGGGCTCATGTCCATGGGATAACTGCCCAAAACCCTCAGAAAAATTGCAAACTCCTGCATAAGTCGGAGCACAATAGCTAGTCAGTGCTAACCTTCCAGAAAGTTAAAACATGATGCATCAGAAACTGACACTTAATTTTTTATCTGGGGTTATGCTGACTTCATCCTGAGCTTACAACCATTTCGGGTGTTATGGGTGTCCCCCCCCCCCACCAATTGAGAAGGTATTTAAGCTCGCTACAACCATAACAAATGGAGAACCTTAGACTATACAGCATACCATGCATGTAATTGAAGAAAGGTCAGTTCTTAGGAGTATGGTAAGGGAAGGTGGCCAGCAAGACATCCACAGTACCTGTAGATGCCCAAGGGCATTTTGTGCTCGTGAGTCAGCCATTGACGCCTCAAAATCAATGTAAAATAGGTAGTCAAAATACCTGGTAATACCCCCATGCAAAACCAAATAAACACACTAAAAACTCACTCGGATCTCTCAACATTAACCCATGTATTACCTTTACATTTCAATTCACAAAGGTCTGCCATGAAACTTGCTCCTGAGCCCTCTATGCTGCAACTTAGATAAAAACAAGCAACAGACCCATGTTGCAGCTTTCTTGGACAACAGTACTAACTCTAACAATCTCCCAATATTAATGATCACACAAAACACCTCCTCAATTTGATAATTAGTTCCAATAGAATATCTTTGTAGTGTGACTCACCCGGATGGTCAAGATTTCATAATGTTAACCCTAAGATTTATGGGAAATGCTGAATTAGATAAGAGAAGTAGAGTAGAGTAGAGTACATACTTGGCAGTGCCATTGTTGCTGTCATCAACTATGCGCAGAGGCCGCTTTCGTTGAGGTCGGCTTTCAATCTGCAAATCCACAAAAGCATAAGCTACTTACACCTTCATAAGAACTTAAGCAATTTCTACTAGTGCATTTCTGATAACCTGAAAAAGGTTGATGTGGAAAATTAATAATACTGTACCCAACAAAATCAAACTCAGATAAGTGGGACAATTATACCTTTGTCAGGTTAATATTTCGGAGTGAAAATACAGCAAGAGCTCTGAATAAAACTCCAGGACCCTCTTCCAATGTAAATACAATACTAGTCTGCAGCAAAAGTAAAAGCACAAATTAAGTTATATGGCCAATAACCATGGCCTAAGGTCAGCTTCCACATTGAGAAAATCAATAACTAATTTCTTTGAAAAAAAAAATCAATTTCATTTTTTAGCTTTGGAAATTATTATGTTTTTTGTGATCTAGAATTATTAGTCTAGTATAATACTGTCATCTGAGTAGCTAAATTGTCCATATTGTAGCCTGTCATAATTATGATAGTTTTCATCACCTCAGTGTCATATTTTCACAAAATTCCATTTCAATATTTAAAGGATTATTTAAGGACAAAACTGACCCTAGGGTAAAGTAAGGTCTGTTGGAAGCAAGATGGCATTCATTCTAAAAATGAAAACCAACTGGAAAATGCCCATTGGCAGAGCTGTGAGAATAGTAACAACACCTTAAAGGGCCGGTCATTTCTTGGAATAATGGGCTCCCTTGCCAGCATTAGAAAGCGGGTGACATTGTCACAATCATCCTGCACCACCGCAAACCAACCAACCATCAAATAAGCCAAAACAAAACAAAACAAAATGACCAGAATTTTCACTTTCAACACACCATTGACAAGCTACTCTCAACATCATTAGGAATAACACCAGGAGATGGATGGCACACATCAAAGCACCATTGGATCACGCATCAAAACCAAACCAAGTATTGAATGTTGGTGACCATGATCTCATTTGTGAAACTTTGGAATTTTATTCCGGGGATTTGTCAGAGAACACTGTTGCCCAAAGTGATTCAATGTAACATGAAGTTCACTTATTTATGACTGTCAATTTTTTTTATTTTGAACAAGTAATGAAATTTTGGTTGAAAAAGCACATTTTACACACGCAGAAAACACATTTTTCCAAGATTTTCTCAAAACAATTCACAAAATAGCGAAAATTTGCCAGGAAAAACCACTTGGCAATGCTAGATGTTAGCTAGTATAGCAAACTCAACCTATAGCAACGTTCATTGGGTTAGTCATTAAAAAACCATATTTATGGCTCTTCAAATTACTAGACCAATAATAATGTGCATGAATCCATAAAGAAAAATGCACCTGGATCCCATCCATTAAAATCTCGAGACCATAAATCTCAGCTGCACGAGCACTTGCAACAGCTCCTGTGTCCCGCAGATTATGAGCAGAAATGAACTGCATCCCCAATCCCACCGCAGCATCAAGCCAATTGTGATGTAAACAATTCCCAACCCTACAGCATTCCCAAGTTTCATGGACTACGAATGACAACATGAATTGGTGGTTCTAGTGTAAATTCCATCAAATGGATTTTGCTTTATGTGAGAACCTTGGTGTGATGGAAGGGACCTCGAAAGAGGAAAATAAGTTTGTGGTACTGGGATACTGAAATCCTGATCAGGCTGAATTTTTGGAAATAAAATAAAATCTGCTGGAATTTAAGGGTTTATATACCTGTGCAGCTCCTGCTGTATCATCAACAGCTTCCCGAGCACAACCTTCTAATTTTGACAATGTATGTTCACATTGAGCAAGTGCCTGTGTCATCACACCGACAACCAAAGTGTTATTCAGGCTACTGATTACTGTAGCTACGACTTATGTTTGACACAAAATAATTTGGAAAAGATCTATTCACAAAATAGAGAAAATTTTATTGATAGTTGCTGAAATCGTTGAAAATTGAAAACCATTGGGTTACTATTACAAATGCAGAACAACAGACATATTTTTCATACTTATTCCTCAGCTGTTCAAATTAAATTTGAAACTGCCAAACCTTGTTTTTTTAAATAAATAAATATTTGACAAAGAAGTGTTAAACATCAGTCATAGGTATGGTATACACAAGACTGTGTATAGAACTCTTTTGACAGTGTGGATTCATTCCACTGCTGAGAATGTCTGTTCAGGATATGCAGGTGGGTGGGTGGGTGAGAGCCAAAAATAAATAAACAAACATACCTGTGGATGGCTGACAACTCGTCGCAATTGTTCCTTCCTTACACCTGGAAGTGCTAACAGACAATGATGGATTGCTAGTTGGACTTCCCCTACTATATGCAAGCGGTGGCGTAGGAGAAGGTCATAATTTCGGTGAATACTTCCACCCAGAGAATTCTCTATCGGTAGTACTGCTCTGTCCACTAACCACAGCTCCACTGCCTAAAACCACACAATTGATTTCCACCCTCAATAATTCAGGCACAACTTCTGAAGAGAGTGCAGCAGATCACTGACATTGACAGCAGCAAAGTTGAGCTGTGAAGATGGATTCTGAAGAAATGGCTTCAGTTTTCTAGACATGTTTCTTGCGAAGCTTAAGTGGAGGAGTACACAGAGTATGGACAGAAATCCAGGAATTGTGAATACTGGGTGATACAAGTAGCCAAGTTATATGAATGAATCTGCAACAGTCTACCTGGAAAGCAGCATCAAACTGCTCACATGGAACAGCTTCACATTGTGGATATGCCTTGGCAGCTGCTGCCTCACTGTATGCCCCAGGAACTCCCTGCCAAATACAGCACCCAAAATTGAAAAAACAAAGAAAGTCCAAGTATCAACCAACAGAACAACATCAGTAGCTAGCATCTCAAACATGGGCATAAGAATACTCTTGGGTGTGTAAGAAAGAATTGGGGAGTTGCAGGTTCTCTCTCACATAAGATCTAACTAAGTTGTGCTTGTACTTGCCCATATTCCAATGCAATTGTAGATGCATGGTCATGCGTAAAAAACATCAAGAGAAATGGTCATGTGTGAAAAACATCAAGAATCCATTGGGAATTTCCATCGCCTACCTGATATGCCACACGCAAGTCAGATCCATGCCTCGGAGGTAGTGCTAAATCCATAATTGACAAAGGTCCTGCAAAGGTAAAAAAACCACAAAAAACCACAGATGCCTGCCATTACTACATGTGACCATGTTTGCTGTAACTGATTAATCTTACTTGCTGCCTGTTCCTTCTTCCTCTGTTCTTAGGGTTCCAAAGAGCTTGAAAAACAAAAACTCATCTGGAAGAAGAAGAAGCTACTGAAGGCAGAATGAGAGATGATGATGGTGCAGGTAAAGTACTCTAAGGTTGATGACCTAATCGTTTGTCATATTGACACTATCTACTTGATGACCAAACTGTGTTGTCATGGTTTTCATGGCAGTGGAATTGACATGGGTAGATAGAATGGCTGATACCACTACTACTGCAACAATCAGCATTTCCTCAGTCCCAGCATGAGGAACCCACATGGTGGACATGATGGAGGAACCATGCTCCATTATCACAAACTTGTGCTGCACAAGAGAAGAAAACCATGTTTGTTTGTTTTTCCCTGCATTCAAAGTTGCTCGGTGTTTTTACTGTCTGTGGATATGGACAATGATCAATGAAGACACACAGAGACAGAGAAAGAGACAGACCCACAGAGGGAGACAGAGACAGAGACATAGAAAGAGATATGAGAGAGCCTTGCAGGTGAAGTAGAACAAGTCTGCAATGATTTTGGGGCTTTGCTCTACAGTGAAGGCACACATGATACTCAACATACGAGTGAGGAAGGAAGTACAAAAGGGAACTCTATTCCTGGAAAAGCTTTCCCCCCATTCCCATCCATCCATGGCTTACTTGGAAGCTGAAGGCTGACCAAATCCTTGGTGGAAACTTGCGGAGGACCTGAATCGTTGACAGTCTGTAAGCTGCTGCTGCTCTGAGTGGGTTTCTGTTGCTCCACTTTGGTGAGCTTGGGTCCGCCAGAAGAAGGTTGCCAAGTCTTCTGCGGTTCTGTGATTTGCTGAATCAAGGAGTTTGAAACAGCAGGAGGAGGAGGAGGAGGCCGTGAATTGTGATTACTACAGGCTCTCCATTGTAGGTCATTCCTCAGTTTCACTGCCTTTGGGAAGAAGCTCTGAGCTGCTTGACCCAGCTCACTCTTCTTCTCCCACACAAGTTGGCTACCACCACCACTACTTCCTTTGAATATGGACGATTCCACTGTCCCTAGTGCCGCCAGGTTTTTTCCCACCATCATAGCAGTAGCCATGGATCTCAAGCTTCCGGAAATCCCAATCCAATTCTCAACCCACCCAACAAAAACCAATCCTCAAAATGCCCAAAACACTCGACCCAAAATCTCCCAAACTTGTCAGAAAAAAGACCCAATCCTTCTCCCTCTCTCCCTCTCTCTCGTGTGAATTTGATTCGCCTCTCTTCTCCAATTCCAAACCTGAAGCTCAAAGCCTCGACCTTCAGCTAACATATGCCAGCTAAGTTGCAAGCTCTCTTGTAGTTATTGTTGTTGTTGTTCTCCTCCTCCTCCTCCTTCTGTTGAAATCTTAAAAGCTTAAACTGCAGGAGGAACAGGGAGCACTGATCATGGACATACTCAAACAGAGAATCTAGGGAGAAAGTGGAGAGAGAAATTATTGTTGTTGTTGTTGTTGTCGTCCTTTTTGTTGAGCTCTTGAAGAGCTTATGTTGAAAGGGAGAACTAACTGATCATGAACATAATACTCAGACAGAGAATCTGAGGGAGATAGAGAATGCAAGGGAGAAATGAGAGAGAGAAATTGTTGTTGTTCTTCTTCTTCTTCTTGAGCTCTTTAAAAGCCTTATATTGCAGGCTGAGGAACAAGGAAAACTAGCTGATCATGAACATAACTCAGACAGAGAGAATGTGAGCAGGGAGGAGAAATGGGAGAGACAAGAGAGACACGTGAAAGATGTAAAAAAGATGGAGATAGCAAGGGAGGGAGAGGAGACAGTTCTAGGGGAGAGATTGGGGGTGGAGGGAGGGGGGAGGAAGAGACCCGAGAGAGAGAGAGAAGAAGAGGAAAGAGAGAGGAGCAAAAGATAGTTGACTGAAGACTCCTGAGCAGAAGCTTAGTGGAAAACCACAAACTAACAATGTGCTCACACTTATTGAGTGATATGGGGGCAGATGGGTGGCGCACGCACCTACCTTCTTTGCTACATACATACATGAGAGTTTCAACTCTGGGCAAACCATATGGGATAAAACTGAGTTGCTATTGAGAACGTCTTCAGGTCCAACTTGGGAACTGGGAGGAACCCTTGGATATGACCTCATGGGAACATGATGAGAACACATTGGGAACAAGGGAAAAAAAACAAATTGTGTGGGACATAGCACACATTCGTACTAATTAGTTCATGGGTGCGTTCACAACTTTTTCTTTTTCTTTTCCTTGGTTTATTTGAAGGAGCCACATTGATTGACCCATCATCAATTTTTTTGGAATATTGGGCACTCCCCAATAGATGCACCTCTTTGGACCCCAAGTCACAAAATAGAGACAAATGGAGCCCCTATAGCCCACCTTTTCAGTTGATATACCTGAGAGTTGAACTTTGGGCAAACGGCATGGGATAAAACTGAGGTGCTATTTGGGAACCATTGTGAGGAACAACTTGGGGAACCTTTTGAGAATCTCATGGGAATGTAATGGGGGACACATTGGGAATAAGAGGGAAAAACAAAAAAAATCCCCAACCCTGCCCCCTCAAGAAAAAAAAACATCTGGACCCCTCACGAGGGCAAGCTGAGCCTTCTCATTGGCTGCATGCAACTTTTATTTCCAAAACTGTTTGTCACCATTTTTGGCCTGGGCTAATGGCAGGGGCACAAACTGTGGGACATGTTACCTCAATGATTGATACCATAAGGGGAAATTTTTAATATGGCCGCCACTCATTTCTTGTTCTTCTTGTTTTTTAACCTATTCACACTTGGTGACATAAGTGGTTTTTAACTGTCGGACAAGGGTTATAGTCCTATTCACCTCTCTTATTAATTAGATGAGGTGCCTCCCAAGTTCAATTTTTTAATTTGTTTTTTTGCAATGAGTCAATTTGATTGGTCTGTTCACTCAAAATAAATCATACTGTGGGGGCTCCCCAAAATAGAAGGTTCTAATTTGAAGTATTAAGTTCTTACCCTTTGGCCCAGGAATATAGGTGAATGGAGCACAACATTTACCAAAGCATATGGGATAAAAGTGAGGTGCTATGGAGAACATGTTGGGGAACACATTTGGAACCAGGGAAAAATGAAACCAAGTCTGGAGTGAACTAAACGTGTAATAGGGTTTGTCAGGTTCATGACAATTTTAGAGGAGCAATGGAAAGGGTGGAAAGGTATCATTATTTTCACCGTTCAACAGAATAGGGTTGTGTGTGTAGGCCTGAAGGTTCTTTTCGAGGCCAACCGGATTGTTGGATTTCATGGTTTGAATTTGCTTTCTTAGATATGCTTGAGTATGTGCAGACAGGATTCTTGCACATTACTCGTGCACTTTGTTTTGTTTTGTGTACTTTGTTTTTTTCGGGGGGAGAAATATGGCGACAAAACTAATAATCCCATGTGCTTCAGGATTTTTGTGGAAGAAAAAATGCATGAAAGTTGGCAAATTTTGGGGAAGAAATTCTTTTTGGCTGAAACCCGTCATATTTAGACAACAGGTGGGTTTCAGCACATGGCCAAAATATAGGACGACTCACTCTTCAAGTTTTGTACTTTCCTCTCTCCTCTGTAGCCAAATTTGGGTCATTGCTCTTGTGGATGATTGCTAGCCTAGTGTGGCTACAACACAAAATTGAAAAACAATTCGTCACAAATTGGCAATATAGAGGTATTTTTTCAGTGGCACACTAACCATCCAAAAGAAGAAATGATATAGCATTCAGGTGGTGACATCTTTGTCAACACCGTCCATATTGGTTCTGAGTTCACTTTCACCAAGGTTCTCAGTTCAAACCCATTGGTGTGCAGGTTAAGCCCATGCCAGCCCTATGCCACTGAGCTTGACTTGAGGTTCAAACCCATTGGTGTATAGAAACTTGAAAAATTGAATAGTGAAGATAGTATTTAAATGCCACCACATGGGCCAATCCCTATGACTCGTCAATTGTAAGCACTCAATTTTTATTTGATCGTGCCTTGTGGAGACCACTGT
>Ga0116229_10003088_pt1 | contig 27289 bp, 25 predicted proteins | sample S1TSphgellanicum_3_FD_87313 | JGI IMG/M metagenome (GOLD analysis project Ga0116229, IMG submission 87313) | Host-associated microbial communities from peat moss isolated from Minnesota, USA - S1T2_Fc - Sphagnum magellanicum MG | ecosystem: Host-associated > Plants > Peat moss > Unclassified...
GCGCATCTGGCCAAGCTCGAAGCTCGCGTGTTCTTCGAAGAGTTGACGGCGCGCTTCCGGAATTTTCGGATACACGGTCGGGGCGAACGTCTTCCCTCGTTTTGGTTCGCAGGCACGACGAAGCTGATCGCGGAGTGGTCGTAGCTCGTGCCCCGGATCCTCGTCACCGGCGCCTCGAGCGGGATCGGCGCGGCAACCGCGGCGCTCCTGCGTGATGAGGGCGACGAGGTCGTGGAGCTCGACGTGCGCCCGCGCGCCGGCGGCATCGCGTGCGACCTCGCCGATCCGGACGACGTCCGTCGCGCGGCCGATTCGATCGACGGGGGGTTCGACGGTATCGCTCACGTGGCCGGCGTGCCCGGGACGCTTGCGCCCGAACGCGTTCTCGCGATCAATTTCCTCGGGCCGCGTCTGCTGGGGGAGCTACTCCTTCCAAGACTGCGCCGGGGCGGGAGCATCGTGTTCGTGTCGAGCCTGGCCTCGCTGCGCTGCACGTGGTCCGATGCGGAACTCGACGCGCTGACGGCCGAGACCAGCTGGGCCGGAGCAAACGCGCACCTCGCCGCGCGAGCGATCGATGGTTCGCAAGCGTACGATCTCTCCAAACGATTGCTCGTCTTCGCGCTGCCGCAGCTCGTTCGGAATGCGTCCGCCTCCGGCGTGCGCGTAAACTTGGTGAGCCCGGGTCCTGTCGAAACGCCGATCCTCGATGACTTTCGGACGACGATGGGGCGCGAGCGCATTGCCGCGGCCGCAGACCTTGCCGGCCGCCACGGGCGCCCGGGTGAGATCGCAGCGGCGATCGCATTTTTACTGCGACCTGCCGCGAGCTGGATCAATGGGGCCGATCTGCCCGTCGACGGCGGCCTGTCGGCGCTGCGCCAAGCCGCCGCCCGGGAAGTCGCCGCGCGGGAAGCCGCCGCGCGGTAACGCGTTTACTCGATGCGGCGCACGGTACCGGCCGTGCCGTCGATTTCGATCCGGCAGCCGTCCGGAATCGTCGCGGTCGCATTCGGGAACGAGACGACGCACGGGATGTCGAGTTCGCGGCTGACGATCGCGGCGTGCGAGAACGCGGCGCCGACGTTGCAGACGACGCCCGAAATCGATAAGAAGAGCGGCGTCCAACTTGGATCGGTGATCGGAGCGATCATGATATCGCCCGGTTGCAGTTCGCCCGGTGCCGTCGGATCGAGGATGACCCGCGCGCGCCCAGTCGCTTTTCCGGGTGAACCCGAGACGGCCGTCACGGTTTCTCCAACCGGCAGTAGGGCTTGCAGCTCGCGCGAACGCCGCTCCCACGAAGCCAGCGGCGGCGGATCGCCCACGACCACGAAAGGCGGCACGAGGTCGAAGAGCGCGAGGTAGTCGCGCTCGCGCGCGGCTAGGGTCTCCCGGAACCGCGCCGGATCGCGCGCGAATTCGTCTAGCTCGTCGCGCACCAACATGAACACCGCCGCCGGCGATTCGATCGCACCCGCTTCGGTCGCGCGGCGACCGAGTTCCAGAGCGGCCAGCCGTTGCTCGTGCACGAGTAATGCCGCCGTCATGCGCGAACGCTCGCGCCCGCGGCTGAACAGATGCGCGGCGTTGAGGCCGCCGTTGAACTGGGCGAGCACGTCCGGCATCGGCGCGAGCGCCTCGCGGACGGCTTTGGTCGCGGCTTCACGCGTGGCGGCGCGCTTCGCGTTGCCGCTCGCCGGCGCGTCCTCCTCGACGGCATAGCGCAGACGGTCGATCGCCGACAGCGCGATCTCGGGTTGCGTGCCCCACGTGGGCGACCGCAATTCCCACTCGTTGGGCGCGCGGAAACCCCAGCGCTTCAGGAACGCGTCGAAGGCGTTCACGAACGCGACCGCATCGGGATGCGAATCCGCGCGCAAGCGCTCGAGCAAACCGGGAACGCCCGCATCGAACTGGCGCTGTAATTCGGGGGACGCGGCGACGCGCCGGCCGAGCGGCCAGATATCGTAATTCGCTTGGGCCGAGTCGACGTCGCCGATTCCGCCGACGAGTTGCAGTGCGAGCTCGGGCTTGCCGATCGCCGCCGCGACTTGCGCGACCGCACCGAGACCGACGCCGGTCTTGAGGCTGACCTCGATGTGGCGGCTCCAGAGGCGGCGAAACAGGTCGTCGAATCCGGTTATTCTCGCCACGAGCTCGCTCGCCGAAACCTTGGAGAGGTCGGGGCGTTTCGCGACGATGTCTTCGACGATGCGCCGCTCTTCGTCGAGATCGTTCAGATCGGTTGCGCCGAGCACTTGCCCGACGAGCCACGCGCCGGCCTTTTCACTATAGGCCGGGTTCTCGTCGCCGGCTCGCGCTTCCGATTCGTACGACGGGATGCCCGGCATGTCGCCGAAGTACTGCAGGTCGACCGCTTCGGGCGAGAAACCCGGCACGCGCACGCCGAAAAGCCGCATCAGCGACATGTTCAAGTACAGGTAACCGTTGAAATTGATCAAGGGATTGTGCGGGACCGCCGGATCGTAGATGTCGTGATCCCAAACGCCGCAATTGACGAACGCGTCGCGCCAACCAGGCTCGAGATTGTGCAAGAAGCCGGCCGTGGCGTTGAGCGGCGTGATCGGATCGGGGAAGACCTCGCCGACGTTCGCGCGACTCGTAAGTCGGTAAATTTTCGAAGCCGGATCGTTCTGCATCCAAGATTCGAGAACGGTTGTCACTTGCGTCACCTGCGTGCTCCCTCCACAAACGGATAAAGATGACATTGACGTCACAATCAGGATATGTCAAGATGGCAGTAACCAGCTATCTGCCCGCGCACTCGGAAAGGATCGCGTTGCACCCAGGGATCGTCGCGGCCCAATCCCCGGAGCGGACCGCGGTCGTCGCCGGCACCGGCGACCGGCTCACCTATGCCGGCCTCGATCGCGATTCGGACCGGCTCGCGGGCGCATGGCGCGCGCGCGGCGTGCGCACCGGCGACGTCGTCGCGCTGCTGATCGCGAACTCGTCGCGCTTCTTCTCCGTCGCGTGGGCGGCGCAGCGCTCGGGCCTCTATTACGTCGCGATCTCGACGTCCGCGACGCCCGACGAGATTGCCTACATCCTCGACGACGCCGCGCCGGCGGTGCTCGCGATCGACTCCGCGTTCGCCGGACGCGTCGAGGCCGCGTTCGCGTTGCAGCAGCGGGCACGCCCGTCGCTGGTCTACGCTTACGGCGAGGAGACGCGCGGCTGCGAGTCGTTGCAAGGCGCGATTGCCGGCGGCCCCTTCGAGGCGTACGACGCCGTTGAGGGCGGCGACATGCTCTACACGTCCGGGACGACGGGCCGGCCAAAAGGCGTCAAGCCGCCGCTGGGGCTGCTGCCGCTCGGCAACGACAAGCGCCGCACCGATCGCGCGCGCGAGCTCTACGGCTTCGACGAAACCTCGGTTTTCCTCATTCCGGCGCCGCTCTATCATGCGGCGCCGCTGCGTTTCGGAATGACGGCGTTGCGACTCGGCAGCACGCTCGTGGTCTTGCCGAAGTTTTCCGCGCAGGCAGCCCTCGACGCCATGACCGCCAACCACGTGACCCACAGTCAATGGGTGCCGACGATGTTCGCGCGGCTTCTCGCATTGCCCGCGGAGGCTCGCGCCGCTTTCGCGTGTCCGACGCATCGCCTAGCCATGCATTCGGGCGGCCCGTGTTCGATCGAGATCAAACGCCGGATGATCGACTGGTGGGGACCGATCCTGTACGAATATTATTCCGGCAGCGAGAGCGTGGGCTTCACGCACGCCGACAGCGCGGAATGGCTCGCCCATCCCGGCACGGTCGGCAAAGCGTTCGGCTGCACCTTGCACGTGGTCGACGGCGAGGGCCGTGAGGTCGAGCCGGGCGAGACCGGCACGATCTACTTCGAGAGCGCGCACCGCCTCGCGTATCACAACGATGCGGAGAAAACGCGCGCCGCGCTGGACCGGCGCGGCTGGGCCACGATGGGCGACATCGGCTACGTCGATGCGGACGGATATCTGTACCTGACCGGCCGTCACGCGTTCACCATCGTCTCCGGCGGCGTTAACGTCTACCCGCGCGAGATCGAAATCGCGCTCGAATCCCATCGCGACGTCGTCGAAGCGGCTGCCTTCGGCGTTCCGGACGACGACCTCGGCGAACGCGTGCATGCCGTCGTCGCGGTCGCGCCGTCGCGGCTCGGCGATTCGCATTTCACGGCCGAGTTATTGCAATTCGCGCGCGAACGTTTGGCCCCGAGTAAACTGCCCAAGGCCATCGAATTGCGGCAAGAACTCCCCCAGCTCGCGAGCGGAAAGCTTGACAAGCGCGGGCTGCGCGCCCAGGTTCTGGCGCGAACGGCCGCGCGCACGCCGGAGGGTTCGTCGCATGCTCCGTGACGCGATACTCGTCGCCCTTTCGATCAAAGGTTTGGCCTCGACCGACGCCCTGGCAGCCGCCGTGGCGACGGCGCCGGAAGAAGTCGAACGCGAACTGGCCGCGCTCGAAGCGTCCGCCGCGGCGGAGCGTTCGAAGATCGGCTGGCGACTCACCGCCCCGGGCCGCGTCGCGGCAAGCGCCGCCCTCGATGCGGAGCGAGCGGCGCTCGACGCAGCGGAGACGGACGGGCGGTACGAAAGGTTCAGCGAGCTCAACGATCGCTTCAAGTCGGCGATCGTCGCCTGGCAGCTCCGCGACGTCGGCGGAACGGCCGTCCCGAACGATCACGCCGACGCCGCGTATGACGCGAAGGTGTTGCGCGAGATCGAAACCGTCGATCGCGAGTTGCAGCCGTTGCTCGCATGGATCGCGACACGGGTTCCGCGAACCGCCCCGTACCGGCCGCGCTTCGAACAAGCGCTGCAACGGGCCCTGCGGGGCGAGCGGCGTTTCGTCGCCGCGCCGCTGATCGATAGCTATCATACGGTCTGGTTCGAATTCCACGAGGAGCTGATTCGATTGAGCGGCCGGACGCGCGCCGGCGAAGCCGCTGCCGGCCGCGGAGCCTAAGGTGCACGCGGTGAACCGCTGCTTCGCGGGCGGTCGCTGGCTGACGACGACGGGAGCGCACACGGTGCTCGACTCGCCGCTCAACGGAAAGCCGGCCTTCGAGTTGCGCGAAGCCGGACCCGGCGAGCTCGACGTCGCACTCGGTGGCGCTCGTGCGGCCGCCGGCGCGATGGCGTCGCTAACCGTGACCGCGCGCGAGAGCGCACTGCGCGCACTGGCGAGCGGCCTCGCGAAAGAGGGCGCAGCGATGGCCGCAGCGATCGTCACGGAGAACGGATGCCCCAGCCGGCAAGCTCTCGCGCTTCAGATTCAGAGCGCCATCGCGCTGCTCGAAGCGTACGCGACGCTCGTCGCGCAGCACGCCTTCGAAGAAGTGCGCGACGGCATGCGCGGCGGCCGGGTGCTCGTGCAGAAGCTGCCGGTCGGCACGTGTCTGGGCATCGTGCCGTGGAACGTTCCGGTCTTTCTGGCCTGCATGAAACTCGCGCCCGCGATCGCGGCCGGATGCCCGATCGTTCTCAAGCCGAGCCCTGAGAACGCGCCCAGCGCGGACTTGTTCGCGGAGTTGCTCGCGGCGCTCGACCTGCCGCCGGGCGCCGTCTCCGTCTTGACCGGCGGACGGGAACTCGGGCGCGCGCTGGTCGACGACCCGCGCGTCGATAAGGTCAGCTTCACCGGCAGCACGGCCGCCGGGCGACACGTCGGCAGCGCCTGCGCGGCGCGGCTCTGCCGGTTCACGCTGGAGCTCGGAGGAAAATCGGCGGCGATCTTGCTCGACGATTTCGATCTCGCCGGGCACTTGCCCGACTTGCTCGGCGCGATGCTGCAGAACAACGGGCAAGTTTGCGGCGCGCAAACGCGCGTGCTCGTGCCGCGCGAACGCTTCGTCGCGTGGACACGCGCGATCGCCGAGGCCTTCGACGCGCTGACAATCGGCGACCCGCGCGACGCGGAAACGGACATCGGACCGGTCGCGACGGCCGCGCAGTTCGCGCGAATTCGCGATGCGCTCGATGCGGCCGGCGCGGCGGGCGCGCGGCCGCTCACGCGCGCGCGCGCCGCGGACGCGCTTCCGCAAGGCGGCAACTACGTCGCGCCGTCGCTTTTGGTCGACGTAACGCCCGGCATGGCGATCGCGCGCGAAGAAATCTTCGGGCCAGTGATCGTCGCGCTCCCGTATGCGACGGAAGCGGAAGCCGTTGACTTGGCGAACGACTCGCCGTACGGCTTGTCGGGATCGGTGTGGTCTACCGACATCGCTCGGGCCGAACACGTCGCCCGGGGCCTGCGCACGGGGACGGTCGGCGTTAACTCGCGCAAAATTCTCGACTTCGGCAGCCCGTTCGGCGGAATGCGCGCCTCCGGCATGGGCCGCGAGCTCGGCCCGGAGGGCATCGACGCCTATCTCGAAACGAAGTCCGTGCTGCTGCCGACCGCATGAGAGAGCGCCGGTTGAGTCTGTCCGGAGCGGTGAATTTCCGCGATATCGGCGGATACCCCGCGAGTGCCGGGCGCCGTCTGCGCTGGCAGACGATCTTCCGCTCCGACAACCTCTCGGGCTTGACCGATACCGACATCGAACGGTTCGCGGCGCTCGGAATTCGAGCGCTGATCGACTTTCGCGTTGCCTTCGAACGCACGCGCAGTCCCAACCGTCTGCCCGAAGCGAGCACGATCAAGATCGTTGACCTCGGCTTCGTTCCGGCGGGCGGCATCGAAATGCTCAAGGGCATCGCGGGCGGCACCCTCGATGCGGAAAGCGTGCGCCGCGGCGTTCTGGACCAGTACCGGGGGTTCGTTACCGAAGGCGCCGAGTATTACCGCAAGGCGCTACACGTCGTGCTCGATGCGGAGAATCTGCCGCTCCTGATCCACTGCACGAGCGGGAAGGATCGAACCGGGTTTGCGATCGCGATTCTGCTCGCCGCGGTCGGAACGCCGCGAGAGACGATCGTGCGCGACTTCGTGCTGACCAACGATTACCGGCGCGACCTCACGCCGCTCTTCAGCGCATCGACGCGTCCGGGCGTTCCGGACATGCTCATGTCGGCGCGATCGGAATACATCGAAGCCGCGTTCGCGCAGATCGACGAGAGCTACGGCGACGTCGAAACCTACTTGGCTACGGCGCTCGGGATCGATGCGGCGGCGCGACAGCGCCTCGTCGAATTGCTGACCGAACCCGAATAACCTTACGCGTCGCGCCAGGCGCGCAGGGTCGCGACGTACGGATCTTCCGCTTCACCCGCCGCGATCTTCGCGGCACCGATGAAAACGTCGCCGGTCGTTCCATCGATTGAGAGGATATCTCCTTCGTGGAAGAGCGTGCCGGCGATTTCGAAGGTGTCGTCGTGAACCGTTAGCGCTTCCAAGGCGCAGACGGCCGGGATGCCCCACTCCCGCGCGACGACGGCAGCGTGACTCATCTGTGCGCCCACGGCCGTCACGATGCCGGCGGCGACGCTCATGCCGTGGATGTCGGCAGGCGACGTTTGGGGACGCACGAGGATGATCGTGTCGCCCTGGGCGGCGCGGTCGACCGCGCGATCGGGATCGAGGACCGCGACGCCGCTCGCGATGCCAGGTGACGCGCCGATTCCGCGCGCGACCGGCGCGTGCGCGCGATCCACGTGCCGATGCGCCGTCACCGCCGTTCCGTCGAGGGCTTCTCGCGGCACCATCGCCACGGCACCGGCGCGCGAGAGCTCGAAACGCGGGTCCGCGGCGAGTTCGACCGCGATGCGGGCCGCGGCCTGGAGCGAGCGTTTTCCGGGGCGTGCCTGCAAGATCCAAAGCTTGCCGCGCTCGATCGTGAACTCGATGTCGCACATGTCGCGGTAGTACAGTTCGAGGCGCGACATCACGCCACACAGTTCGTCGTACAGGTGCGGCAGCACGCGCGCGAGATCGGCGATCGAGCGGGCGTTATGCGTTCCGGCGACGACGTCTTCGCCCTGAGCGCGAAAGAGCACGTCGCCCACGGGAACCGCCTCTCCCGTCGACGGATCCCGCGTGAAGACGACGCCCGTGGCCGAGTTCGCATCGTAATTTCCGAAGACCATCGCTTGCACGTTCACGGCCGTGCCGAGCGCGTCGGAACGGCCTTCGCGGCGGCGGTACACGCTCGCGCGCGGACTATGCCAGGAGCGGAACACCGCGTCGATGCACAATTCAAGTTGTTCGAAGGGATCGTCGAAGCGCGGACCAACGCGCGCGACGATCGCGTCGTAGAGCGACCGGCAGCGCGCTTCGCTCGCCGGTCCGTCGACCGCATGTTCCAGACCAAGCACGGTCGTGGCGAACATGTCGAGAAACCGGGCGTAGGTGTCGAGGGCGAACGACGGATCGCCGCTACGCCGGGCGATAGCCGCGTACGTAGCCGGCGTCAATCCGACGTTGAGCACGGTATCCATCATGCCCGGCATCGAGACGGCGGCGCCGGAGCGCACGCTCAGGAGCAGCGGATCGGCCGAGTCGCCGAGGCGGCGCCCGACGGCGTTCTCCAGGTGCTCGAGTTGCCGGCGAACCGCCGACCGCAGTCCGTCGCTCATCCCGAACCGCAGAAAGCGCTCGCACTCGCTCGTGGCGATCGTATACCCGGGAGGCGTCGGAATTCCCAGCCGCGACATCGCCCACAGGCTCGCGCCCTTGCCACCGAGCAGCCGCGTAAGGTCTTCATGCGAGCCGCGATGCTCGCAGTCGAAGGGGAACACGGCGCAATCACCGGCGCTGCGATCGAGTTGCAACATCCTGGCACCTCACGAAATGACAGTGACGTCACTTTCGCGATTCGGTCTCCCGGACCTTGCCTTCCCGAGAGAAATGTGCCGGCGAACGCTTAGCGAATTTTCGCGATGATCCCCGCGGTCGTCTTCGACGCCGCAATGTCACCCGCTGTGATGCCTGCCAGACCCGCCTTGGTGTATGCGTCCGCGACTTTCGCGGGGTCCGCGCCGGCGAGGTCGCCGACGCTCGCGATCCCGGCCGTCTTCAGGGCCACCTTCTGTGCCGCCGAGAGCGTCGAGATCGAGTCGACACTCGCGGTTGCGAAGGCCGCACCGGAGACGTTGAGCTGCAGCGTGTTCGCGAGGACCTCCGGAACGCCGGCTGTCGAGCGCAAGGTCGCGGCTTGCTGCTCACCCACCGCAGTGACGAAATCATTCACGTTCGCGAACTGCGCGGTCGTGGGGAGAGAGGCGACGACGTCCGAGATCTTCGCGCCGGTCGGCAGCACTTGAGTTCCATACTTCGCCACGAAGTCGGTGACGCTGAACGGCTTCCCCGCAAATGCACTCTGCACGGAGGCGTCCGAGGCGAACTTCGAAAGGGCCGACGCGTTCTGCACGTGCGGGTCGGTCGACGGATCGACGGCCGCGGGCGTCACGGCGGGTAGCAAGAGCGTCCCGGCGTCCGTCTTCCACACGCTGACGGCTTGATTGTTGAGCTGCGTAAGTCCGACGAAGTTTGAGTTCTCGACGACTCCCGAAAACTTCCACGGCCAATTCGGCGGCGGCTTGGCGACCGGCGTGGGAAGGTCGGCGTCGATCCGGTTCAGCTCTGTCGCGATCTCCTCCAAGCGCGCGGCGAGGTTCGCGCGCATATCGGCCATGCACGTATAGATCTTCGCGATTTCCGATCCAAGCGCCGCGATGTCATTTTGGATCTTGTGCAGCCGGCTGTTGAAGCCTTCGTCGGTCGAGGACGCACCGGCCGCAACGACGTCTTGACCGTCCACCCAATCCTTGTGCGCGAACGTCTGGGCGAACGAGTCGACGCAGCCGGGATCGGTCGCGCTAAACGCCGCGCCGTACGTGAAGACGCGCTGGATCTGCCCGATATTTTGGTAGATCCAGGCGCTTGCGATCAGCGCCGCGTCGCGCGTTGAAAGTCCGGCGGTCGTGAGCCGGGCGATGACGGCGTCTGCTGACGCCGTGTTGGTAGTGTCCGCCATCGTGTCGCTCTCCGTCAGCCGGTGCCGGGCGCCGGCGGTCCCTCGCCGCGATAGCGGCGGCGCCGGTACGCGCGATAGGTCGTTGCGAATTGGGCCGGGAGAGGCGTGGCAATGCCGTCACCGTTCACGCCGACGTGCGCCTCCCGCAGGTCCCAGGTATTGACGATCGTTCCGATCGGACAGGTTTGCCCAAGCACGTTCATCGCGAGCTCGTAGCCGTCGAGGTCGAGGACCGTCTTTGGGGGCAAAATGACCGCCGCTTCGTACGGATCGTACGCGCCGCCGCGCGCCCCGGAGACGGCGACCGCGAGCGCCAGCGAGGGCGATCCGCTCAGCGTGATCGCACCGCCGGTTGCACTCGGAAGCATCGGCTCGCCGGACAACGGGACGACGGACCAGCGGATCGCGCTCGCACCGCGCTCGCCGACGTTGAGGCCGGCACCCGGTAAACCGTAGCCGCCGAAAACGAGGATCACGTCGGTGGCGCTCGTGAGAACGAGTGCCGAGCTGACGCCGCCGGCCCGCGCGGCCGCACCGACGCTGCGTAACGTCTCGGCCGCGGTCGTCGCATGCGCGAGGATCGGCGCGGCATCGGCGGCGGCGAGCTTCACGGTGATCAGCATCGCGGTCGGGATCAACGCGAGTTGGGCCGCGGTGAACGACGGGTTGGCGATCGCGGGAAATCCCCCGCCGACGACCACCGCGCCGACCGGATCGGAGGCCGGACGCGCGACGGCGGCGCTCCAGGCCGTCTTCGCGTCGGCCGCTGAGAGCGTCGTCCAGGCGGCGTGCCCGGCCGCCGTCCAGGCGGCGGCGGTCGCGGCCACGGCGCGGGCGAGCACCGCGTCAACGTCCGGATCGTCCGGCGTGCGCCTCACCGCCGTGAGCGCGAGCGTGCCGGAAGCTGCGGACGCCATTCCCTCGATCGTCAAGGGGCCCACGGCCGTCGTCGACACGAAGACGGTCGCTGCGTCGAGGGCCTCGACCGTGCGCAGGCCGCAGGCGCGCCAGAACCAGCTCATCGCGGCGTCCGGCGCGGCGGCTTTGAGCGCGGCCGCCATCGAGGCGATCGCGCCCCCGACGCGCGCGTCGCTCTGCGCCGGGTTCGCGGCCACCGCGGTTGCCAACTGATTTTGCTCGGCGGCCGCCGGCAACTTGACGTCGGCCCCGAAACCAAGTTCGTACCGGCTGCCCGCGGTCGGATCGAACGCGCGCGCGATTGCGATCTTCGCAGGCGTCGCCGACTTCAGCAGCGCCTGACGGACGGCGAATGCGAGATCGAGCGCGTCGGCGAGAAACGGCGCGACCGCCGCGCCGGCCGGTGCGGTAAAACCGGCGGCGATCCGTCCCCGCTGCGCATCCAAATCCGCCTGCTGCTGTGGCGAGGTGAACCGCGCGTGCATGACCGCGTCGGCCGCAGCGGTCGTGTCGAGGGAGACGAGGTACGTGTTGGAAACGTGCGTGAAGAAGTTGGCGCGGGCGGCATCCGCGCCGATCGAGACGACACGAAGCGCGACCGGAAAGGGATCGCCGACTTCTTGAAACGTCACACCCGGGACGCCGCCCGCGGCGAGCCGCGCCGCCACGCCGGCACGATCGGGGAGGACGAATGGACGGCACGCCGCGAGCCGCCGAGCGTAGGCGCCGTCAGGCTCGCCGGAGGGAAGCGCCTGCGTCAGAATCGCGTTCGTCGCGGCGTCGTAGGTCAGTCGATCGGAGAAACGCGGCACGCCGAGTTCGGCCCCGATCCGGTCGAGCGCGTCGCCGGTCGCGCTCGCGACGAAGCCCGAGGCCGCGAGGACGCGCACCGTGCGCCGGAGGCGTGTCTGTTCGGCGAGCATGAGAAAGGCCACCCGGCCCGCCAATCCCTCGAGCACGTGAAGCTCGACCAGCGACGCGACGGTCGCTGCCGGGACGGCTGCCAAGGCCGCGGTCACCGCTCCCTGAGCCGATTGCACGGCGAGCTGCAGCGAGAACGGCTGCGCCGTGCGGGCAACCGCGTCGACCTGCGGCACGAAAAGCGGTAGCGCCGCGCCCGCCGGTGTCCAGTCCGCGAAGTACGCGGCGGGCAAGATGCGTCCCGCCACGCCGCCGGCCGGCGTGACGGAGACGGAGAGGCTACCGTTCGTGAGATCGCCGCGCAAAACAGCGACGAGCAACGGCTCGCGCGTCACCCAGTCGACCTTCACGGTCGCATCGGCTGCGATCGCGACCGCGGCGTCAATCGCACCCGAGCGCAACGGACCTTGCAGGTGATCGACCGCGTTGCGGTACGCGGTCGCGGCGTACGTATCGGTAATCAGCATCAGCCGATCGCCAGTCGCGCGTCGCTTTGAACGGCGACCGCCACCTCGTCTTGACCGAGCACGACGTTCGCGCCGCAGGCCAGCACGTCCGGTTCGCTCTCGATCCCGAGCAGAAAGTTCGTCGCTTCGATCCCTGGCGGGTAGCGCAGCAAGCTCACGTTTTGCACGTCCGCGATCCCGGGCTCGTTCATCAGCGCCCAAGTGATCTCCGCGACTCGTACCGGTTCGCCGAAATCGAGGCCGTCAACGTATTTCGCGATGCGCGCGAACAGGCGTCCCTTGAGGTCGCCGGCCGCCTGCGACGCGTTGACGGCCGCACTCGTACCGCCGGGAATCGGTAATCCTTGAACGACTAGCGTCGCCTGCACGCCGACGCTGACCTGCGTTGCTTGGACGATACGCGGAAAAATCCCGATCGGCCGCAGGTCATCGATCGCGGACGCGACTTGCGCGGCGACGCCGTCGGGTCCGTCCCAAATCGCGGCCGGTGTCGTGGCGACGAGCACGGTGAAATAGTACGGGCTCCCGAGGTCGCGATCGCTCGCGAAGAGCCGTTCGACGAAGGCAAAGTCGCCGAAGATCGAGCCCTCGACGTCGAGCCCGCCGACGCCGTCGCGAACGACGACCTGACGGACGCCCGGAACCAACGAGACCGCCAGGCGTACGGAGTCGACCGTCCAAATCGAGCGCGGCGCCGCGAGCAGCAAAGCCCGGTAGCGCACGTCGTCCCACTGAAGCTCGCCGCCGGTGAGCGGGAGCGTGTGCGCGATCGCGACGAGCGCCGGCCCGCCGAGCGCGACGAATTCGGTGAGCTTGACGTCCCAAGCGTTCCAGCGGTCGATCTTCTGATCGGGTTGCGACGGATCGAGATTGTGCGACGGGCCCGGATAGAACGCCGTGACCGCGGCGGTGCACTTCGTGCTCGCCGCGGAGAGCACGACGTCTTCGGCCAACGCGACGTGGTGGCCGCCCGGCGTCGAGAGCCGCGCCCCGTTCGGAATGGCGAGTTGCGTCGTGCCGGCCGGCAACGTGCCGGTCAGCGTCAAAACGATCGTCCCGGCGGCGTTTTGATAGGGCCGTGTGATGCCGAGTTCCTCACCGAGCCGGCTGAGGGCGGCCAGCTTCGCGGAAACCACGAAGCGATCGTCGTACGCCGCCGCGCAAGTCGACCAGAACCGGGACTCTTCGAGCGCGGCGATTTCGAGCAGCGAACGGAACGGCGAGCCCGGCGTCACGTCGATGTCGGGGCCGACGAGAGCTTGCGCGAGCGCGATCTTTTCCGCGATCAGCCGCCCATAGGGTTTGGGAACGAATCCGTTCGGCGTCACCCCGAACGACGGCGTCGCACTGCTCGTCAATACCGTCGCATCGACCGCGAGCACGTCGACGTCAGCCATTCGGAATGCCCTCCAGCGTGAGCGTCATGCTCCCGGACGCGGTCGTATCGAACGTCACGTCGACCTGGAGCGTTCGCGTGCCCGGCGCCCGGGCGACCTGCACGTCGGTCACGCGCCGGACGCGCGGGTCGCGCGAAACGGTCTGCGCGACGCTGATCCGGATGCGATCGGTCAGCATCTGCGCGTCGGTCGCGGCGACGAGCGCATTGAGGCCGTCGAACCCGAACGTGCGGTCAAACGGAATCGCGCCCAGGAGCGTGGTCAGCGCGAGCCGCAGGGCCTGCGCGAGGTTATCGACTCCCGCGCTCTGCGCGAAGGCCGTGCCGTTGCCCGCTGCCACGAGTTGCAGATCGCAGCCGACGTCGACGCCGGGAAAGATCGGCGGTGCTGCGAGTCCGCGGCCGAAGAGTTGCTGGTAGACCGCGAGCCGGTTTGGATCGACGGCCATCTCAACTCGCCGTGAGCGGACCGGGCGGAGGTGGAGGCGGTCCGACGGAGATCAATCCCACGTTGGTCGACGCGACAACCGAATCCAGGACGACGGCATTGCCGTCGACGACGAGCGCGCTCGCGCCCGTTCCGACGCTCGCGACCTTCGTGCAGGGCGCCTGGGCAAAGGTGCACGCGACGATCCCGTTCTGCAGATCCGGCGATCCGAACACGGAAACGCGGCCGACGGTCAAGGTCGCATTCGCTAGCACGGTAATCGGAAATGCGTGGGGGCACAGGAGCGGTGCCGTCGTCGTCAAGACGTCGCTCATGCTTTGCTCACATCCATCGTGCCGTCGACCGTGACGGTCACGTTTGCGGCCTTGAACGAAATGTTGCCCTTCGCTTCGAAGCTGATGTCCGCGCTGCTCGTGATCGCGATGCTGCCGTTGGAATTGAGCACGATCGAGGCCGTGTTGCCGCCCCCACTGAAAGCAATCTTCAGCGCCGCCCCGTCGTCGATCGCCGCCGGCCGCGTGCCGACGCTGGTCAGATCGCCGGCCTGTAGGACGAGCGTCTTCGTCTCGATGCTGCGCGCTCCGTCGCCGTCGATCAGATCGTTGGTTGCGTTCCCCGCGAAATCGGACGGCGTCCAGTCATCGCTGACGCTCTCGCGCTGATCGACACCGACCGGGAGAATCAGCCACCAGTCGCCGGGCTTGACGGACGACGGCACGTGGCCGCTTTGCCAGAGCGAACCGTAGGCGACGGGATCGTTCGAGTCGGCGAGCCGATCGCCGATGAGAACGCGGCTGCCGGGATACTGCGGCAACACGAGCCCGCAGGTCGTCCACGCGAACGGCGTGAGGTACGGAACGCCGACGTGCGGCGCGGGCGACGGCCGCTCCACGTCGAGCCGCCGCGAAGCATTCGGCTCGGCGTCGTTCTGCGCCGCCGCGGCCCCTTGCCACACGGTGAGCGTCAGCGCGTCGTCGCCGTCGAGCGAGACGGCGCGTACTTCACCGACATCCGGTCCCGTTGACGCGGTGGCTGCGTCGCGCACGACCGCTCGGACCGCGTTCGAGGCTCGCGCCTCGACCGTTGCGGCCGCACTCGCGGCTTGTGGACGCGGAGCACCTTGGCGCGTGATCGAGTAGGTATCCCAAGCGTGATCTTCATCCGGGATCGCCGTCCCGGCAATCGTCGTCGAGAAGCCGTCGGCGCGGCGCAACGCGTGCGCGACGCTGTCCACGTACATCGTCACCGGCGTTCCGCTCGGGACCGGTGCTCCGAGCGACGAGGCGACGCTCGCAATCGCGCCGACCAGCCCCCCACCCTGGGTGTGCGAAACGTCTTGCGGCTGCGGCGTGAACGTGACCACGTCGCCCGGCCGCACGTCCGGGCGGCCCTTGCAGGTCAGGGTGTACTGCGGATGTTGCGTGCCGTCGCCCGGCGTCGCGCCGCTCGCCGTCGCGCCGCCGCTCGGGGCGTTTGCGTCCGCCGGCACGCGCGCCGTGAGCTTGATCTCGATCAGTCCGCCGGCCTCGTCGATCGCGATCGGGTCGGCGCCGCCGAACGGGATCGCCCGTGCTCCGACGTGCAGATTCCCTTGGCGTTGCAAGAACATGCCGCGCCCGTGTTTGCCGGTGCAGGCGTTCTCCAGGCGCGATTCGAGTCCGACGACCGTCGCGAGCGCGGAGCCGCCGGTCCGGAACGTGCTCGTTTTCGCCGGTTCCGTATCGACGGACTCGTACGTGTAGTCGGCGCTCGTGAAGTGTACGCGCTGCAACAGCGTGTCGAACATCGGACCGAACGCGGTGCCGCTGATGCCGGTGCCGCCGACGGTCGCCCGCGCTAGGAGATCGTAGGTTCGCTCGCGCGCCGTGATCGTGACATCGTACGTCAACGTACCGGCCGCGCGTTCGACTTTCTGCACGGCGAGGACCGCCGTCCGCGCGCTCTGCGGCAAACTCGCGCTCGGGAGCGACGTGCCGATTCCGAGCGCCGATTGCGCATAAGCCAGCAGGGGGTTCGCCGAACCGTCGGCCCAATAGAGATACAGGGTCACGCGCATAAACCCGTCGTCCGATAGATTGATTTTCCCGTAATCATTATCGGAGAGCCCGCGGATGACGAACCGGTACGACCCGGGCTGAAGACCCGAAGGAAGCGTCGCTTCGATCTCGCCGATGTAATCATCGCTCGAGAGCTCCGTCACCGTGCCGTCGACCGGCGTGCGGTCGGGTTTCTCGCGCTGGAACGAGAGCAGCCAGTGCGCGTCGATCCCGGTCAGGGGCAACGTCGGCGTCGATGCGCCGGGGATCACCGACGGTACGCTCATAGCCAGCGCACCGTGCGGCGCTCGGGCTGGGTTCCGGCCGCTTCGAGCACGCCGTCGCGCAGGATCGCGGTTCGCGAGATCAGGAGCGGAATCCCGATCGGGGGCTGCACCGTCGTGGGGAGGCGCAACGCGACGACCGGGGAGAGGGGCGGCGGCGCGAACACGTCGACCGCGACGCTCGCCGGCCGCCACGCGAGCGTCAACGACGAACCGAAGCTACCCGCACCGCAGACCGTCCCCGCGGCGATCGTCCACGACAGCACGGCGAGTTCGAGCGCGACGCCGCGCGAACCGTCGTCGACGATGAGCGCGCGGCGCGACGCATCGAGCGGAACGACCGCCAGCGCGACGTCGTCTCGAGCGACCGTGAGCCGCACCGGATCGGCGGTCGACGGACCGGCGTTCGCTTGGACCGGAACGCGCTCGTCGGCGTCGCTCGAGGCCACGGCGCGCGGATCGGCGTCGAGCCACGGCTGTAGAACGCCGGTGGGGTAGCGGACCGTCACGCTCCAGTGCCGGTCGAGCGCGAACGTGAACGGCAGACCGGCGTCGAGTGCCTGCGTGGCCGTCGTGAAGTTCGCCGGCAAATCGGGCGGCGTCGGGGGTACCAGAAAGCCGGCCATCGGGATCGGCGGCATCAACGCCATCGTCAGTTTCCTCCTGCATCGGCGAGCGCGCCGACGGCGACCGATCCGAGGTCCAGCAGCTTGGCCGTAAGACCCTTTGCCGGCGGAACGTAGGCAAGATCGATCGCGACGTCGAGCGCTTCTCGCTTGCCGCTCGAAGCGGTAAAACTCAACCGCGTCACCTGCATGTTGAGCCGGATCGTCATCGCCGTGACGAGCACGAGCCCCGCCATCGGCGGCCCGATCGCGAGCAACTTCGTGCCGCGTTTGCTCGTCTCGGCCATCGTTTCCAACAGCGCCTTTTGCGCGTAACGGGTGGAGCCGACCAGCATCCCCTGCAGCGAGATCGTGTCGTCGTGCGTGTCGACGATCGCGCGCGCGCCGGACGATCCGAGCGGCGGCAGGTGATAGGTCTCGCTCAGCTGCATCTGCGTGACCGCGAAGATCGGTAACGGCAAGACGCCGTCGAACAGGATGGCACTCGGCACGGTCAGATTCTGGAAGCTGTTTTTGCTGCTCATAGCGGGTGCAAACGAACCTCGATGCCGGCAGCGTCGAGATCGGGGAAGTTCATTTGAGCGAGCAGGGCTCTGATTGCAGCCTCGCTGCCCTCGGTGTTCGTGACGATGACGATCTTTCGCGCGCCGGCCGGACGGAGCTGATCGCGCGCGTTGACGAGGCGGCCAATCTCGTCGCGCAGCGATCCTTCCGCGCCGCCGCCGCCGCCACGTCCTTCGGTATAGACCGAATCGATCGCTGGGTCGTTATATTTCGCTTCGAGGAGGTTGAACGTTCCGTCGGGGAGCGGCTCGATGCCGTCGATGTGGATGTCGATGCCGTTGCCGGTGACGCGCACCTCGTAGCCCTGCGATGCGGCGATGGGGTCGTAGTCGCGCAGCAGGCGAAACTGCTCGGTGGCGTAGCTGCGGACCGGGCGTGCGGCAACGGCGGCCAAGCCGGTGCGCCCACCCAGGAGCGCCGCCAATCCTCGGTTCACGTCGGCTTCGCGGCCGACGCTCGCACGCGGCCGAGGCGGATACGCGCGCGCGCGTTCGGACGTCGTCGTCGTCCGATCTTCGTCCGGCGCGTCCTCCGCTCGGCCGCCCGCCTCTTCCAGCTCGCGGGCGAGGTCGATGTTCGCCGCGTTTCGCTCGATGCCGTCGAAGTCCGGATAGCGTGCGAGCCGCTCGAAGATGTCAGCCTGGCGCTCGAGGAGTGGGCGGAGCCGCTCCGCGAAGCCGGGCTGCGGACGACCGGCTGCCGTCGACGCGTCGTACTGCCGTTGCACTTCGACTTGCAGCCGGTTCACCTCCGCGACGTCGGCGTCGAATTGCTCCATCTCAGGCGCGCCGGCACGAACGAGGATGAAGGCCGCCAGCTTGCGCAATAACGCACCCGCGTTTTCCGGCGTCGTGCGCAGCTCGAGCGCGCCGCGCAAATCGGTGAGCGCGTCGTTCCGTTCGGTGAGCGGCGTGAAGTCGAGGCCGTCGATGACGACGTCCAGCTCCACCGACATCAGCGTCCGCCCTGCCGCTGGCGAGACCACGCGATCAGGGCCTGCGCCATGCGCGCTTGGCCGAACGTTTCTTCCTCCTGCGCCGCCGCGTAGCGGGCGCGCAGGGCCGGCTGCAGCGCGCGGGAGATGATCTGGTTGAAAACGTTCGCCTGCAGAAAGTGCTTCCCGATCTCCTGGGCCATCCCGCGCGCCAGCGCGCGCTCCAACCCCTCGATCGCGGCCGTGCGTAGCTGCGAGAGGATAACGCGCTTCGCGGCGGTGATCGTCCCTTCTTCAAGCGCCGCCGCGCCGGCGCGGTAAGCGCCTCGAATCAGGGCCGGCGCGTCGGGGATCACGGCCAGCGCGAGCCCGAGCGCGGCCGCGAAGCGTTCAACGTCGAGTTCGGCTAAGTCCACGATTTGGTCCGCGTTGACGAGCGCGTCGCGGATCTCCCCGCGCTGCACCGCTTCAAGATATTGGAGGCCTGCGACCGCGATACCGGCGACGTATCCGAGCGGCGGGCACAACACGGAGATCACGACCAGGATGCCCAGGACGAGCAGCGACTCGACGATTTCCAGCGCGTGCTCGCCTTCGAAGAGACCGCGCACACCTTCCGCGTAGTGACGGGACGCGCCGATGCGCGGGGCCAGCTCTTGGTGCGCGAGGAGATGGATGCCGTGCAGATTTCGGCCGATTTCCGCCGGCGTCTCGCCCGGCAAATCCGAATCGATCGGGCCGTACTTGAAGGCATCCTCCCACGACCATGCCACGCGGTCGCGCACGTCTTGGTTGGCCGACCGCATCGTGGCGAAGATGCGTCCGAGCTCCTCTTTGGTCGCGGCTTCGCTCGGGCGCATCGCCTCGACACTGCGGGGCAGATCTTCGATGTGCTTAACGAGCGGCTCGAGTTCTTCGACCGAGCCTCGCCGGAGCCCGATCGCGCTTTGCAGCTGCGGCATCGTCCAGCGCCGCCCGCGCGCATCGATAATCGCGATCGCGTCGTCACCGTCGTCGTACTCGACGCCGGCCTCATGGTAGACCGGCGCGTATCCGATTCCGTCGGGGTCGGCGGAGACGGGCGGAGCCTGCGCCGCCGCCAGCCGATCCTTGAGCGTGATGAGCTCGGCGACGCCGATAAGGCTCGGCAGCACGGCCCCGTAGAATGAATGCGCGAGGCTATCGATCTGGTTCTGCCGGTTCTCGATGTGCGCGCGAGAGGCGTCCAAAAGCTGCAGCATCAAGATGCGGCACGTCTCGCCGAACATCCGCGCGAGCGTCTCGCGCATCGGATCCTCGAACTCCAACAGGAAGTGGAGGATCCACCCGCTGGACTGATTCGCATACATCCCGCTGAGAAGGTCGCCGCGCCCACGATAGGTCGCTTTCACGTCCTCGGCCAGGTCCGTAATGAGCGGGACGGCGCCGGCGGCCCGCGCGAGCAGCGCGTTCGCGACCGTGCGCGGCCGCATCTCGATCGAGCCGAGGTTACCACTGCCGTCGCGCCGATATTCCGTCACCGCGGCGTCCTGGCTCACCGCGACCGCATCGCCGATCCCGATGACCAGCGTCCCGATGCGTTGTGCCGCCATGAGGCAGAATTGCCCCGCGTACCCGCAGGGCTCCATCTGCAGCCGCGCCGCCAACGCGGCGATCTGCTGCTTTAACGACGCGCCGGCCGCGCCGAGCGAATCGACGTCGGGCTCGCCCAGGAACGACTCGCAAACCAGCGGATCGTCCGGGTCGAATTGGAAGATCGGCGCGACGAACTTCAGTTCCTCGGCTGGGTCTTCGCCTTCCTCGCCGCCACCCTCGACGCCGCCGGGCGTGCCGCCCGCTTCGTGGGACGACGAGGTGCCGCCGGAGCCGGACCCGATCCCACGTGGCGGCCGCACCCACGCCGTAACCGGGTACAGCAGCACGCTACCTTCGAATCGCTCTTCCGGCCCCAGCGGAAAGCCGAACCAGCGCGATACGTCCCCGATGCGTAACTCCATCGCCGTCCGCACGCCGGCCTTCGCTAACGCTTCGGCCCGCGTGCGAATCTCGCGCGCGACGTCCGCGTCCACCGTGAGGTGCCGGCGAAATTGGGCCTCGAAACGGTCGCGCAACGCCTCGGTGTAGCTGTCGACGTCGGCCGGGTCGAAGCTCGCGACCACGCTGAGTTCGCTGAGCTCCGGTGAGGGCATCGGGGCAGGCCGCCATTCGAAGGCGCGTCCGTTCCACACCGGCGCGACGGACGGACCGAACCACAGCGCGTGCGCGACGTCCCGGTAGACGAACCAGGCTTGCAGCCCGGCGTTTTGACCGAGGAACAAGATGCCGCGGTTCTCACGCACCGGAGCGTCCGGCCAGAGGCGCGAATAATAAGCGATCGCGCGCCGCAGGCCGTCGATGCTTTCGTCGGCGGTTTCGAACGTATCGAAGATCTCCAGCGTGGCCGCCGTGTCCTCGTCGGAGAACGTAATGACCTCGTCACCGCCGTCGCCTTGATAGCTCGGGATGCGATACCCCCCGGGGACCTCGCGCCGCGGCCCGCGTCGCTCCCGAACAGGTCCTGCGAGACGTCCGGAACCGGCCGCCGGTAAAGTGGCCGCGCGGGAAGTGACGATCCCCGCGAGGCGTTCCTCGATCTTCGCGCGCACGGCGGGCTCGACGGCCTCACCCATCCATCGGAAGGTCGGCGCGTGCACTGCGATCGGGCCCGCGTGTCGCGCGACGGCGACGTCGACGGAGCGCGCGAGCGCACGCTCGAGCGCGTCGTCGAGACGCGCCTCGAGCACGTCCGTATCGTCTTCGACGAGCCCGGCGTCGAGACGGATCCGAACCGGCACGTGCACTCGCGACGCCACTGTCGACTATCCCCCGAGATGCGTCGCGAGCGTATCGAGCGACGGGTCGTCGTTAGCCGGTCGCGCGGCGGCCGCGCGTGGCCGCACGTCGATCTCGACCGGGAAGTGATAGTGCAACCCGTCCGCGCCCGCGGCTGCGAACACGGCCTCGGAGCCAAGCGCCGGAACGACGTATTCGCCCGCGTGAACCAACGCCAGGCCGGTTTCAGCGACCCGCGTGCCGGTGCGGTCGTTCACGGAATGCTCGCCTGCGCGCCGACCTTCGGATCTCCCGTCGCGCCCAGACTCACGCCGCTGAACGTGGCGGATGGCGCACCCGAGACGGTCGCCGTCGTCGGCTGCGCGCTCGTGATCAGACAGTTGTCGAGCACGACGCGCACGAACGACCAGTCGCTGCCGGTATTCTCGTGGAGCGTGATCTTGAATGGCGTGCGGCTCATCGCGATACTGGTAAGCTGACCGACGACCGAGCCGATCGCTTTCACCGTCATGGTGAATGACACGGTTTGCGGCGAGAAGACGAAGCCGATGTGCGTTTGCTCGATCGAGTGCAGCACTTCGCCGGCCATTCCGAAGGTCGGGGAGAAACTGTCGATCGGCGTGACCGTCACCGTCGAACCGCTAATCGGATCGAGGTAATCGAGTTGGAGACGGGTGGCCCAATCCGGCATCGCGGGCTCCTAACTGTAGCTCGGCGCGAGCTTGACGAGGATGTGGTGGATGGCCGGTCCGTAGACGACTTTGACGTACATGCCGACCTGACGATTTCCGCGCGCGGTGTTGACCGCCGTCGTATCGCCGGCCGACCACGTGGACTCGGGCCGGATCAAGATGTCGAGTAGCGGGATGTCGATGCTGAAATCGTCGATCTCCGCCGCCGCGACGCACGTCTGCAAAATGCCCTCGGCACGCGTCAGCAACATCGTCAAGCCAGACTTGGTGATACGGTCGTCGCCGACCGCGCCGATCAGTCCGGCCTTCAACTTGAAGTCGAGGTCGTCGAGGACGCGTATGATGTCGATAAACTGCAACGCCGGGTCGCTCGAGTACACGCGGCCATCGCCGAAATAGAATCCGCCGCCTGGAAGGAGCGCCGGACTGACGACCGGATTGATCCCGCGCTGCGCGAGCCCCGTGATCTCGGAGGGAGAGTAGAGCGCCGCCTTCGGGATCGTCACGCCGCCGAGGAGCTTAAGGACCGGCGAGACTTGCGGATCGTAGCCGGCGACGACGGCCATCGCCGCCGTCGCGACGTCGACGGTGGCGCCGCGCGCCGCCATCACGACCATGCGACCCACCCCGCTCTTCAAGGGAGTAACGGCCGTGTCGATGTCGTTCACATACGTGGTCGACTTCGCGTGCGTCGGATCGATCATCGCGAATCCCATCTGTTTGTTTCCGGCGCTCGAAGCGTTCTCGACGTGCGTTTTCAACGCTCCCAGCGCCGTGAGGTCCGTTTCGTTCGCCAGGGAAACGAAGTCGACGTCATCCGCCGCCTCGAGCACCTGCAGCGCCGAGGCGTAATCGGTCTCGGCCGTGCGCACCGCATAGACTTTGGTCGGCCGCGGATTCTGACTGATCGCGAGGATCAAGGAGTCCCGCAGGGCCGTCGATTGCGTCACGGTTCCGCCGACGACCTGGCCGAACTGGGCGCAGTCGTCAGGGGTGTCGATCACGACCGGGGTGTTCGCGGCCGTCGTCGTGATTTCGGTCGCGCCGGCGTAGGCCTTGCCCACGATCGCGACGACGCCGGGCGAGCGCTGGACGACTGGGATCAGCCCGGTCTCGTCGATCGAAACGTCGATGAACGGATATGCGGCGGGTAAGGTCATCGTACGGTCTCCTTCGTTTATGCGGCGAGCGCGAGCGCGATGTGCTGCGCGGCGAGCCAACTCTCGGCGCGCGTGCGGCGCGCGATACGAGCTTGATCGGCGGACATCCCGGCCGTCGCGCCGGGCCAGGCGTCGTCGTCGAAAACGACCTGGTTGACGATCCATACGACGGTCGGAAGCGCGGTTAGCCGGAGACCGGGCGGCACCGGCTGCGGACGTGTGGCAGCGAGCCGCGCGCGAGCCTTCGCGCTGTCTTGCAGCAGCTTCACGATCGACGGGGAAGCATCGACGATAAAAACGGCGGCGAGGATTGCGAAAGTGACGGCCGCGGGCGCGGCGGCCGCCGGCGGGTCATACGTGACGACCGCCGCATCGGTGTAGGTGGCGCCGGACCCGCTCCAGGTCTGATTGACCGCGCTCACGTGCGCATCGCCGAGCGTCGCCGTGGCGCTGATCGCTCCGCTCCATACCGCCGCGGCGAGCGGCGCCTGCGCGTCGGGCAGGTTCGAGATCGTGAAGCGAGCGTCGGTTCGCAACATCCCCTCGATGGCGACCCAGGCACCGTCGACCACCGGCCCGGTCGACAGGTCGGGCGCCAGATCGAGATCGTCGAACGTCGCGGCGTACGGGCCGGCGGCAGCCATCGAGGCTACGTCGTAGCCGCTGGCCACGATCGCGGCGAGCGCGTCCTGATCGAACAACGTCGAGCGCGTCGCGGGATCCGCGAGTGTTAAAACGATGCGATCGGCAAAATCCATCAGGCTTCATCCTGGCGCGAGAACCGCAAGCCCAACTGATGCGCGAACGCCACGAGTTCCAGTTTTCCTTGCAGGTATGCGATCGCGCCGGTCCGGGCGTCGCGCAAGCTCACGCGGATCACGTCCCCGCCCTCGAGCCGCAGCACGACGGCCAGGATCGCTGGTTCGATCGTAAGGCCGCGCTCGTCGTCACAAGGGCCGACCGTGAGCACGATACGTCCTTCCGAGGTACGTTCGGCTCTGGCACACAGGGCGACGGACTCACGCACCGACCGGTGCATTAGCGAACATGCGAACACCGTAGCGCCGGACGATTCCCGCGCGCGCTACAGACGCTCAACAGAACCTCTCTCGCCGCTCTCCACGCGCTCTCGGCCTCCGATCGCGGACGCGCCGCGAAGCTTGCTCGGCTGCCCTTGACCACGATAGAGGGTGTCGTATATCGTAGCGGTACTCAACCGGCCGCACGGTTGCGGCGAGCAAATCTTATTACGAGAGGGTCTCGCGGCATGGTAACTTTGCAGGTGCAATGCCTTGGCAGGTTTGCGTTGCGCGGCGAGGGCGATTGGTCTCCGGGACCGGCCTTCAAGCGCGGACGCGAGTTCCTCGAGTACTTTACGGCCTACGCCGACCGCGCGGTCGCGCGCGCGACGCTCGTCGATATCTTGTGGCCGGACGTTGAGAACGACTGCGCCGCTCACCGGCTACACATCGCCGTTAGCGGCGCGCGGAATACGCTTCGCGGTGTCCTTCCGGCGATCGACTGCATCCGGTCGTCGGGCGGCGGCTACGAATGGCACCCGTCGCTCGACGTTCGTTCAGACATGAAAGTTTTTCTCGACCTGGCGAAGCAGTCGACGGTAGAGGCGATGGAAGCAGGCATCGCGATGTACCGCGGCGATTTTCTCGCGGGTGAAGAGGCCGATTGGATTTGGCCGCTACGTATCCGTTGCGCCAGCGCGTTCGCGACGATGCTCGAGCGCCTCGCCGACGCGGCCGCGAACCGGAAGGACCACACGGCGGCGCTCGACTTCTCGCTGCGTCTGATCGAGACGGACCGCGCCCACGAGGGCGCTACCCGGCAAGCGATGCGCTCGTTCGCGGCGCTCGGCCGACGCGGCGCGGCGCTCGGCGAGTACGATGAACTGCGGAAGTTTCTGCGCCGCCACCTGGGCGTCGCCCCGTCGCAATCGACGCGCGAGTTGTACGACGCGATTCGTTCCAGCTAAAGCCAACGCCAGCGATCTTCACGGCGTTTGCGGAATATGCCGAGAGCCAGAATCGAACTGGCGACACCAGGTTTTTCAGACCTGTGCTCTACCGACTGAGCTATCTCGGCGTTGGATCTCTTCCGCGGGGGCTCGCGACCTGGCGCCCATCTTGGAACGCGCCCGCGCGGCCGACACCACAGGTTCACCGGCCGGACTGTTCGCCCTTCAACTCCCGGCCGTCTCTGACAACCACGGCCAGGGAAGGCTCGGCGGCTACCGGGACGTGACGCCGGCGGCTACTGGTAGGTGATGACCAGGTAGTACGTGTCGAAGGCGCTTGCGGCGAACGAACCGGTGCCGGGTGAACCGAAGGTCACGGACTGGCCCGTGAGCGTGCCGGTGACCGTAGCGCCGATCTGCGAACCCGAGATGCCGTCGTAGATCGTCTCCTGGATCACGTTGCTGGACGTGAGCGTGACGACCGACGTCGGGATCGTCATCGCCGTAAAGCCGAAATCGCCGGAGAACGTGACCGCCGAACCGAGGACGAACTCACCATAGACGATCGGCGTGCCGGTCGGTGGTAGCACGGGAAGGTCGGGTTCGTTGGTCGTCAAGGCGTACTCAGCCGTTACGCCGCTGGCGCCGGTATAGCTCGGGTAGGTAAGCGTGCCGGACAACCCCTCGGAAGACAACGTCTGCGAGCCACCGGCGCCCAGCAGCGTCAGCGTCGTCGACGTCGAGATGCCTCCGCCCGGCGAGGGCGACGAAGAGGGGAGAACGCTCGAGCTCGGTCCAGGCGAGGGCGAGGGACTCGCAGAGGTCCCGGGGACCGAGTCCTTGTGGCAACCGGTGACGACAACGGCGACCGCACAGACAAACGACCATGCGACGAGCTCGCGGCGCCACCGAATCATCATGCGCCCCGAGTATGTGACGGTCGTGAAGAAGCCCTCTTTGTGAGCGTTAATAATAGATTAGTGCTGCTCGCGCTGAAACTCGGCACCACCGGGCGGCCGAATGCCCGCTCCACACGGCTCGCGCAACTGGATTCCGCAGGCGTCGTTCACTCGATGACGCGGAGCGCCGCTTTCACGTTTCGCGGCAACGATTTCGGCGGCTCCATCGCGGGCCGCCCGACGTACACGAGGCCGACGATCCGATCCGTGGATTCGAGCTCGAGGAATTCGTTAACCTCCGTACGATACGCCATCGCGCCCGTCCGCCAAATCGCCCCGTAGCCGAGCGCGTGCGCCGCCAGCAGTACGTTCTGCACCGCGGCTGAGACGGCCGCGAAATCCTCGATCGCAGTCACCGGATCGGGATCGGTTCGCGAACTGACGACGAGCAACAGCGGTGCCCGCAACGGTTTGCGAGCTTCGCGGCTGCGAAAATTTGCGAGCTCGTCGCCCTGCAGCGACGTCGCGGCCGCCGCGACGGAGGACCATAACTCGCCCAAACGTTCGCGCGCCGCTCCTCGCACGGCGGTGAAGCGCCAGGGGTTGGTCAGCTTGTGATTCGGCGCCCAGAGGCCGGCTTCGACGAGCAGATGCAAGTCGTCGTCACTCACCTCGCCCGTCAGTTTTCCAATGCTACGCCGCGTGCGCAGCGCTTCGAGAACGTCCATCGTCAATCTCGAACCCGGCGCGCCGCGTTGCGTTGCATGGTTCGCGCGAAACAGACTCGGCACGACCCCAGGGAAGCGTGGTTTCGCGCTTCGGTGGGTGCGCATAACGTGCTCATCCCAACCGAGCCGCCGATTCCGCGTTTTCGCACTTTCCGCGAAGGGTCGCCGGCGACGCGGCGACGATTGTCGCAGCGAGAGGTGGGGCAAGTGCGGCCCGGAGCTAGACCGGGCCCTCTCACCGAAGAACCCCCGATCGCTCGGGGGTTCTTCGAAAGCGTTCTGGCGACGTTGAAGGGGCTCGAACCCTCGACCTCCGCCGTGACAGGGCGGCGCTCTAACCAACTGAGCTACAACGCCAAGCCGATGGACGGACTTAGGCGCTTCCGACGGTTCTCCCGGCGGAGTGCTTTCCCTTGCGGGACCAACTGATGGTGGGCACGGTTGGGATTGAACCAACGACCCCCCGCGTGTGAAGCGGATGCTCTCCC
>Ga0116229_10003091_pt1 | contig 27278 bp, 21 predicted proteins | sample S1TSphgellanicum_3_FD_87313 | JGI IMG/M metagenome (GOLD analysis project Ga0116229, IMG submission 87313) | Host-associated microbial communities from peat moss isolated from Minnesota, USA - S1T2_Fc - Sphagnum magellanicum MG | ecosystem: Host-associated > Plants > Peat moss > Unclassified...
ATTTATGGGAAAACAATAACTTAACTTTGATTGCATAAAACCATAAAAACAACAAAAGAAGGGGGGGAAATAAATAATGGAGAAAAAGCAAAAAGAGCTTTAACAAGCTGAGATACAAATCAGATATATTTATTTATTTTTGTGGCAAATTCTCGTCAATTTGCCAAAAATATTCTTGAGAAAAAGATTATTCCGCCACAACTTGTCTGTTTTTGAAAAAATCTTCAAAAAAAAAGGAAAATAAATACATCGCCAGGAATCGCCACAACTGCCTACAATATAAAACGGGGGTCCATCTTAAGATTGTTCAATTTGTATATTTTGAGTATCGCCAAATTTGGCTAAAATATTCTTATGATGATCGCCACTCGAACAGCAAACATCACAAAATTGCCCAAAAAAAAAGAAAAAGAAAAGAAAAACACTGCCGCTGATTTTATTAAAAATCTTATAATAAATTTACTAATGGTAACAAAAAAAATCTTTTACTCCTCCGGTGAACGGAATCAACGGCAGTAATTTGAGACTGCAGTTTCCTGTCTCGTCTGTGGCCGCCTGCTCCTTCTCCCTCCCTCCCTCCCTGCCTCTTGCAAAAATGGCGAATTTTCTTAAAATTTGGTCGAATTATAGCTATTGAAAATCCCCAAACTCACATAATTTTAGCCCTTTAAAGTTCAAATATATCTTTTTGGCTATAGATATCTCCTTCTCCCTCTTGTCGTCCTCTCCCTCCCTTCCCTTCCCTCGCAAAACAAAGCCGCTCGTCGTTTGCTGCGCTTTCGCAACGCAACGTGCAAGCTCTCTCGCTCTCTCTGAAGCTCTCTCTCTTTTGACGATGCTCGCTGCGGTACTGCCTTCGATCGGTTGGCCCCTGTTTGTGTTTGTTTTGGTCTCTGTGATGTGAAATTTGGCTGCATTTTGCCGATTCTCTTCCAACTGAGTTCTCATCGTGGCGATGCAACGTAGAAAGCCAAGGGAGGAGCAGAGAGAAACATCCTGAAAGTTTCTGTGATTTCTCTTTTTTTGAAGACTTATATGTGCATTGAGAAATTTTTTTGGTGCGACTACGCTTGTTGTTCATGCCGCTGTATGTATCTGTCTGTCTGTCTGTCTGTGTGAGATGTTTTGTCTCTTGGACCGAAGAAGGAGCTCGAAGAAAGTGCAGGAAGAGAGACTTGTGAGAGTTTTTACGTGAGCTTTGTGTGAAATCTGTACCTCCGGGAAGTCTGAGGGAGCTTGCTGAAGCGGCCGCAGTAAATAACAACAGCTGTGAATGAAGTGGATATGTTGGAGGTGCTGCTGCTGGTTGTTTGTGGAAGAGCAGCAACACAGAGTAGGACGGATAATGATGAGCAAAAATCATACATGAAGATAAACATCAGGTCGCAAGAATAGGGAGAGCTAACGGGAACTACTGTTGCGGAGAGTCTTTTCTTCTTCGGCTTGTCTCTATTTTTGTGTTTTGCAGTCAGAAGGGACGGCGATGGCATTCGAAGTAGCGAGAGTGCATGGCATCATCCGCTCCAACATTCGGGAGGAGGACGGAATCTGCTCCAAGGCAGCCGCTTCATCATCGTCGTCAATGCCTGGAAGTTTTGTTCTTATTCAGGAACAAGGAGAAGCTCTGGTTCATGTACAGAAGACGCAGCAGCAGCAGACTGGGGTTGCAGATCGGTCTTGTCCTCCTTCCGGTATACGGCGGGACGCTAGCTCCAGTGCTGCGTCGTGGTCAGATGTGATGCCGTGTTCTTCATCGCTCGCGTCCTCTTCTCACGACTCCACAGAAGACACCGAAAACGACGAGGAGGACGATGGGCTCCTTTTGGCAGGACTCGCCCAACATGTTGCGCAAACTATGCTCAATGGTGCCGCCGCCGCAGACGACGACGACGATAGCGTCCTTCACAGTGCCAGTGGTGTTGATGGGAAAAAAACTCACAACAGTTTGTGCACTGAAGCGAACAAGGTAGGCAATCTCTTTCTCTTCACTCTTGTGTTCTTCGCGTGTCCTGAAGAAGCAAGTATGCTTCCCTTCGTTTCCTTTGAAACGATCTTTTTCAGGAAAAAAAAAACCTGTCGTTTGAGAATCGCTGTCAATCTGTGGCAGGCAGCGGAGTCTTCTCCTCCATCAAGCTGGTCTAGTGGAAGCTTGTTGCAATGGCCGCAATCGGCGACAAGCAGTAGTTCAGCGAGTTCCAAGGGCTCTTCCCGTATGTCATCGCAAGTCTCTTCTCCGCCAACAACTCCTGTGGAAGCAAAACGAAGTGATGCGTGGGATTTACTACATGCTGCAGCTGGAGAAGTCGTTAGATTGAAAATGCACCAGCAGAAGAAGTCCATCATGTCTTCTTCTTCTTCTCCTACAAACAGATATCATCCGAAGCAGGTTCATCATGTTCAATGCCAACAACAACAACCTCTGCAAGCACATTGCTTCCAGGTGCCTCCTGCAGCAGCAGCTCCTCAGATGCGAATGCTGCCTGGCTGCCGCATTGTAGCAACAAATGCCCCGCCTCCTACGACCGGTATCCTGCAAGCTGCAACGATCTTACCTCACCTTAGGAACACAAATGAGAGGCGGGCTCCAATACATGGATCATCAGCCTATCATCAGCAAGGCTGGAACTCTGCTGTTGCAAGAGGCGAGGGTCACCAACATTACAGCACCCATGTAAGTTTTTTCTTTGTAGCTTCTTTCAATATGATAGCATCCATGTAAGCTTTCCCTCGGAGCTTCTTTCAATGTTACAGCACCCATGTAAGCTTTCCTTTGTAGCTTCTTTCAATATTACAGCACCCATTTGAACTTCTGTTTAGTAGCTTCTTTCAATTTTGTTACATGACATGTTGGTGCAATCCATTCTGATTATGGAAGTCTTTTAGTAATTATTTGAATTCAGGTTTCTGCATCACAATTCAGGGTTTGGGTTGCTCTCAGACTAGAAGAAGAAGATGATCAGGATCTGCTGAGCATATGATCTCTCATCTGCAACAGCACTGCAGTTCACAAGCTCTCAAACTCTGATCCCTTCTGATTCAATCTTGGTTGTCTCAGTGGCAGCAGCAAATGGCAATGGAAACTGGTGGGCCTGGAGCAGTGCTCGGGTTTCAGGCCAGGTCCTATCCTGTATTTTATCACCAGCAGCAAAGCTGCAGGCCTGTTGTTTTGCAGAAGAGTTACCAAGGACAGTGCCGATCAGACAGGTTGGTTGATAACCACACTCCACAGTGGACCACTACTGCTGCACAGCGGGGAGGGTTAGGAATGAGAGCGGTCTTCTTGGGATCTGGAAACTCTCAGCGTAAGTCCAGTGGTACAGGGGTATTTCTGCCTCGCGGTGTGGGAAATGGTGCTGAACTCAAAAGAAAGCCTGGTGAGTGTTCTGATCTCCTTTGCTCAGTGTACTGGAACTGTAAATGTCTTGTCAAGTTGGGCTTTATCTTCCCTTGCTTCTGGAAATGTGAAAGTAAACCCAGGACACAGATTTTGTAGAATATTTTACTCAGATTTTGGGCTGATTATTATTATATATTCATTCCACTGCACAGTTGGCAGCTGATGAAGTCAGTGCAAAGTCATTGCAACTTGTCACTGCTATTAGTGATGGAGAAGCAATCAAATGGTCTGACGCTTGGTGAGCGACTCTTATAAGGCTATGACCACACTCGTTACAGAGATTTTCTCTGCAATTTGGTAGATATGTTGAACTCTGACAACATTCTCCTGATGTGGCTGGATCAACAGTTTGTTCAACTGTGCTGCTTCCATCACGGATAGTGCAGGTGTTAAACCTGAATGTGGAGAATATGTGTTCTCATCTGTCCTTGCCTTCATCTTTTGTTCATTCTACTTCATACTCAGGCAAGTCTTCTCTGTTTGAATCAGTTTCTGTGTGCCAAGGAATGAACAAATATGCTTCAAAATCCTATTTAGACAGTGCTGCTGATTTTGCATGATACCTGTTGACAGTTCCTTCCCAAGATCATTGGTCTAACAGAAATAACTATGATGAATTGTGCAGATCACTCAGCCGCAATGCCTGCTTCACCGAATTCTTCTTGTAATTTAGGTGTCTCTGCTATGGGACGCTCCAAACAATCATTTGAAGAGGGTTGGCTTGCCTCTTGTGGGAAGAGTCGCTCCCCATCAATACTACGACAGAATCCTCAACCAGAGCTCTGCCTTCCCTCAGAGTGGACATACTAGCTCTCAGAACTTGGAAAGCCTTAAGATGACATCTGTTTTTGGCCAGCGTGTTGTTTTGCACAGTTCAATAATTTTTGGAGATCTCAGCGAGGTGGAACTAGACACAGCAATTCATTGACTTCATGGAGCACAACAATGTGGAGTATTCTACTACAGCATAGAAGATTTGTGAGACAGAAGAGTCAGAGGTAGGTGCAAAGGAAATTATCATGACAACAGTGAGAAAGTTGAGAGGAGTAGAATTTTTTTTCTCTTGCTAGTGAAAAAGATGTATAGTAAGCTACCCTGATATTTTTTACTGAAGGAATGAGCCTCCTGCTCTGTACAGTAGTAGCAAGCAAATGGGCTCATGAGTATGGGTTACATTTTGGAGGCCTTTTTTTTTCTTTGGGATATATATAATATACATACATACGCCTCTAGGACAGGATAGAATAAGTTGCATCCCTTCTTGGGAACATACAGCTTTACATTAATAAGTGTGCCATTAGTATATGAGCGGAAGTGTCTGGTTGATGTGCTTTGGGTCTTTGCCTATCACCATAATTTCAGTATATATCTGGCTTAACTCCAGGATTATATTCATTCTCAACATGTTGTAATTTTTCATGTAGTGGGCTTCTATTGGCAGGTGTAGTGAGCAGTTTGTATGATATGTATTTTTCCATCTCTGAATGTTTTCTTCATTTGTGGCTCAGCTTTGCAACAACTAACAAAGTATGATGCTACAACTCTGTTTGGTTTTTGAGATTCCCTGAACCCTCAAGCTCTTTCTTACCTATGCCAAGCACAGAAGTGATTGGATCATCATCTCAGTCATCCTTCTGACTACTGTATTCCGTCTTTCCCTCCTTCCTTCTTTTCATCCCAATCTGTTCCAACTCTCAATCCCACCATATAAGTATATAGGATTTAGGATTTAGCTTGAATATAGGATTTTTTAATCTTAAGTTTTTAGGATTTTCGATTTTGTTTTTCTGTACTTCTGTGTTTAGGTCATAAACGTGTTTAGCATATTAGTATTGATGACCTACTTGGATGAATAAAAAGGTCATCTGGGTAGGTTTATTACATGTTGAAAATTCAGTACAAGTGGCTAAGATTATTAACTAGTTATAAAAATCAATACCCGGAAAGTAAGTTATGAATACACAGGTTACTAACTCTGTCAAAACTCAAGCAGTGTACACTGGGTTAAACCCTAAACCCCAGCGTGTGTGTGTGTGTGTGCGTGTCGTGGGTGTAGTGAGAGCTTTGTGCAACCTTTAGAATGCTCTCTTTCTAACTCACCATTCTCATGCAACCCTTAAAATCTATACTGGCCATTGGTCGGACCTGGCAGAATGGCAGGTGGCGTTCAGCCGGGTTTTACAATGGGCCATTATTTGACATAATCGTCATTGGGACATGGTAGGACCATTAGTAACAATTTGCTGCACGTTCTATGTGACAGATGAATTTGGAAGCGCAGCTGACAAGAGGAAGCTTTGGGGTGAGGAGGAGCAGAATTTCACACAAATTCATTAGGCCATTAAGGAATCAGCAACAGCAAAATCCCAAATCTACTAAATCTTAAATCTACTCAAAATGTACATCTCTTTGTCACTTTGTGTGTACCACGTTTAATCTACACTACTGTTCAATGCCCCGTCCACACTTCTCAATCCATTATGATAAGTCACTAAGTTGGTACAGTCTCTGGTTTTGGTAACTTGTACAGAGTCCATCCCTGTTAGGGGCAGTAAACTCACATGGCGAGTGTTGGCTGTTGGGTGGTTTTCTCTTTTTTTTAAATGAAAGAACAGGTAGGTAAAGGGTAACCTAAATGAGCCTTTTTAGGAAAGACAGAAATTTGAAATTCTTTTGGGGTTTATGTGTTTTGTTCCCCCTTGTGTTCCCAATAAGGTTCCAAAGGGTGTTCATAGCCAGGCAGGTGCGAGGTGAGGCAAAAAATAAATAAAAGGTTCCCAAAAATGAAAAAACTAAAAACAAAGTCCCAAAGGGGCTGAGGAAAGGAAAAGAAAAAAAGTCAACATGTGCTAACCACCTTGGTTAACACAGGGACAGGAAGGGACCAAAAAGGTACACTCATCAGTGCACCATCCATCCATCCAGAGTGGTGCACTGGTGGGTGCCGGTTCAGGCTGGCTGTTGAAGATTACATACAGAATAGCACACTCCATTTCATGGCAAATTTGGTCACATTTTGGCCACTAAGAAATAAACTGGTTAACATCCTTCGTATCTCGATTATGCCCTGTGAGAAAGTTTCACCATCCAGGATTCTCCAAGCTACTCATCTCCCAGGGATCCAGGATTTTTTCCCCAATTTTGTGAGGTTGAAATATTGGTAAAAATTTTCCCCAAAAGACAGCAAATACAGTCAAATGGATATCCATTTGCACTAGATGCCGTGACCATGGGTTCAATAGGTCATGGCCAAATATTAAACCCATGGATGCAAATCCCACATGACCCAATGGATACTTGAACATTAGGGTTCCTAAACCTTGTGTGGAATTTGTATTTTACTCTGTCAAAACAATACATCTTGGTTTTACAGCCTACAAAGTCCTCAAAACCTGGTATGAAGATTTTTATAAAAGAAAAATTCAAGTTGCAGTCACAATTTGAACAAGTGACTTCATTGTCAAATCCCTTTTATTGCAACCAGTAGTGTATCTTGTCACAAGTCACAACGTAACAAATACAATTTACACTATTTTCTGTCAACTAGTGGAATGTATGCACGAGCATTTTTATCAAAATTTTATGGAAAAAAAATTAACCACAAAGTTTTTTCTAAAAAAACAAATTTCGGGTCTCATTTGGATTGAACAAACTTTCTAAAAGAACGAAAATCAACAACAAATTCCTTAACTTGGAAGCAATCTCACAAGACATGGCAATGGAAGCTGTACCTACATCACCACCTTACAACAAACTCCAATGCCTTCAATTCATGTTTTGACAATCAAAGTTGGGTGTTACAAATTCTTAGTAACCATGAACTATGGAATTCAAGTCAGATGTTAGCCAAATCATTTGTAACCATGAACTACAGAATGCTTTAATCTAACACTGTATCTAGTATCCTTATGCTTACAGTCTTATTATGTTGAAGACACTCCATTTCAATTGACCGCATGTAGCAAGCTTTTACCCCAGCACTGGTTTGATGGCAACCTTGGGAATCCAAAATATCTGTTGCCACTACTGTACCAAAAACCAAAAACGTGATGGAAATCCCATTAAGAAATCAGTCTGTAAACTCAAATGAATAACCAGCATATCATGTAGGAAACTTATCAAGTAATAACATAAATGAATGTTGCATCCAAGCTCAACAAATATAAATGGATCATGTGTATTTAGACTTCATCCTTTTTCATCACGGACAAATAACTACACTGCAAATCTGATCAAGTAAGCAAGAAAAAATATAATTTGGGCACGAAGCTAGATTTAGTGGGCATGAGTACAATCTAAAGTCTCTTGAAAGATCATTCAACAAGAGTCGTATCTTCTCTCTGGCCTTCCATCCTGCTGTTTTGTCACAAGGGAATATCAGGATTAGTTTCCTCATGACTCTAGATAGGACTGGGTAGCCCATCACCATGCATCTGCCCCTGCACAACTGATCATGTACTAGTACTAATATCTTCCAAGCTCTGATCCATGAACCACATTGAATCTCCTGCCAGATTGAACAAGAAAAGATCTAAGAGGGGCTGCCAGCACAGTACAGGTGCCTTGGGCAAGACTACTCTTTGCCAGGAAAGTCATGACCATTACTGTTTTCAGCAAAAATTAGATAATACTGGAGGGTTATTAAAAAACATGGGCCCAAACCCCCATAACTTTTGGCCACTGGCTATATCTGCTCCCACTCAACCAGCAAATCCTAGATTCACAATCAAGGTATAGCCTTTGCTATGTATGGGGTGGAGCTGTAGAGTTCTGCTGTAGCAAAATAGGTTTGCAAGTTGAAAAGCACTAGCTTGATTCACAATTGCAGATTGTATGTTCATCCATACTTGGGCCTTTGCAACTTGAGGACCATGCAGTGTGTTAACTTAACATTGACTGTTCTAACTCATTGGAACAACCTTCTTGAGCTGACCAGCAAGGGTCCAAACGTCTAAACAGTACCAGATCTTAGATCATCTTCAGGAGGTGAAAGAAAATATGACATTTGGTCCACCTCAATCTAAGTGATTGGAGTCCAACTAAATTCACACCACTCACAAGATGGTGGCCACAGCCTTCTGACCCTAAGATCTGTGCCCAGTTTGGAACAAGCGAGACCTACAGTTCAAAAAGAGCAGTAATGGAGATAGCTGGCATTTGAGGTAAGTGGGAGTGCATACCTGAGTCTACTGTACTGTAAGGGACCTGTCAGGGCTTCTTCAAGTCATGCCTGTCAGCTGCTGCCAGCAAAACGAAATTCTCTTAGATCATTCCAGCAGCTTATCCATGTACTTAAACCAGAAGCATTGTCTCTCCTTCACCAAATACCTATTTACAGTGTGATTTATTGTCGAACTCAGCATATACTATGAGTGCTTCATCCAGCAAGCTGTATTAGACTTTTGAAAGAGTGGACTGCAAACATTTCCTGCTCCTGAGAATGTTCAGTATGTCCATCACCCATTCCCTGAACTCTAGCTAAATAGATCACACATAGTGTCCAATCTCTTGACAATTGCTCTTGGCAAGGTAGCTTATCATCTTCTGCATGTCTATAATGGTCCTAAATCACATGTTGACATCCTTCCCTGTACCTGACTTGTCCCACAGCAATTCAGAGGTATTGTTATCATCTTCTGGGAGCATCACTGCAGCTCCATTTTCTGCAGCAAGTAGTGGATCAGACACACCACTCTCTTTTACCTGCTTCACCCCAATGATTCCCAAAATATCCCAGCACAGCAAATTCAAAATCCCTCACCAATGAGGACCCTGCTAGAGACAATTGCTATAGAGAGTTTGTGATAATTTCACATGGTAAAGACTTGAGACCCAATAGATTGCATTTTAGTGCATCCGTGCAAGGAAAACTGTAAGGATTCTGGTAAACCATGAACAAATTACCTGCAAAGATGTAGCTGTGTTGTCCTGAGCCTTTTGCTGACTTTCCAGAATACAGGCATGACTATAAAGTCCCATTCCAGACAATGCAATGAGAATCCCACATACATTGCGCCAACTGAAAGGATCGTTGAGTACAAGGTATCCAAGGGCCAAAATCAGGCATGTCTTCAGATGCCCCAGTACTTGATATGTAACTGCAGATGTCTTTCCAATTACCAAAAAAGTGCTAAAGTTGACTGAAACTGAAATCATACATGACAGTACAATGAACATCTGTCATCCACACAGACAACACCAGGCATTCAAGAAGTTGAGAATTGAGCCCACTTAGGTGACACAAAGTATTCCAGGAAACCTCAGATATTAAACCACAAAAAGGAATCCAGAACTCAAGCCACATATACCAAGAAGTTGTCTAAATGGACACAAGATGGGAAACTCACCAAGATATAAGAAGTGTAGTCAAAAGCAAACACATTCTTTTTGGTCAAAGCAGCATCGAGAAAAGGCCCTATGATAAACAAGGTCACTGCTTGGTATGGGCAAGACTGGTACAGCAGCTGTGTGGATGACAGCTTGAAATGCTTTTGAATTTTGTTGGTCATCTGGAAAAAGGAGCGGTTAAGAAATGAACCCTAAAAAGAAGTGATATAGGATAAGATGAATCCGGTAGCTCATATAATGAGTATAGAGGACTCAATAGCACCAAGCCAATAGGCCAAGGGTCACAGGCACCACTGAATTGAAGATGTTGCCCATGATAACAAATATAGCTAAGATGGAAGTCACCAAAATGGTCATACAATGTGTGGATCTTAGGGGCTATTGGATCCTTTGGAAAAAACCACGTGACCACATTGCCTCTGTTAAAATGTGTAACATCAGAAAAAAAAGAGGACACTAAGAGTGCTTGGTCAGGAAACCCTGGTATCCTTCATCGTCTAAGGCTACATAAGAAAGGATACAATTTGTGCCACACATGTAGTCATGACAGCTAATATAGCTACAATGGAGCCCAGCACATTAAGTTGCAAATCAGTGACAGTTGCAATACCCACACCCACCAATAGTGTCATAAGTGAGAGCTGAATTCTTTGGCTGCAACAAGACAGTTCATTAAGCGCTGTACTGCAAGGATATACAGCTGAAAGATCTATGGATCAGCAGGGTTGTCAATTTATTTCACCTTAATGTTTTGCTAATTTTAGTCCAAAGTGTGAGAGCCAAGTGATAGACCATACAGAAGACTTAGTGACAATGTCAGCTAGCAGTCCAGAGAAATAGCTAATAAAAAGCCAACAGTATCCTCTCAAGCTGCAACAAGATTGTGAGGGTAAGCTTCATTTCATTATAGCTTGCCCCTGTACAAGCAAAAAATAAGCAAGCAATTTCAAAGGAGAGTGTATCTTTGCAGCCATCAAAATCCAAGGGGTTCAACAGATTGCAACATCATAACGTGGCTCAAGGAAGCCATCCCTTGAAATCTTAGACCCCACTTGAAAACTTTAAAATGGTTATGAAAAACATATGTCTGCTAATTACAGGTTTCAATGCTTACAACAAACAATCCCTAAAAGCATATCTGTGAGATTGTGGACAAAACTCCACAACAAAACTTGAAGCTAACATAATGATGAGTGCAGTCATAAACCTATGACTGTCACTCACAAAGTATTAGACCATCACCTTCATCATGAATAGCAGTGACAAGCTGCAAAAACTACCCCACTCACTTCGACAGCTCCTGATGGTGGGTGTGGATAGGTGTATAATGTTCTGCCCAAAATTTTGGGTAAACCATGTAATATAAACATTTGCATACTGAGTTTCTGTCATATTTCCACCGGCAACAGGAAGATTCAGTCAAACAGTGCAAAAAGAGGAGCAGGGAGTGAGAGTACCTGAACTGCTTGCCAAAGAAAAAAGTTTCAAGAAACACTGTGCAGGGAATAATTGCAAGTTTAGACATCTGCAAAATTGGTTGGCCACAGGGTTAAGGCTTACAATAAGCAACATGGATAATTCAGTCTCTCAAGTGTGGCCTCAGGATGGGAAGAAGATAACAATCCATATCAATCATATCAATGCCTAGAACTCCAAGAAACAAATGGCTTACTCAAATGAGAATGTGCACACTGTTACCTGATAGAAACCAACAGAGTTGAAACCCAGGCATAAGTTCAGAAGGCCAATGGAAATGCCATTGAGAACGCCAAAGCCCATGATCACTGTGCGGGAGTCAAATGGCTTGTTCTCAAACAGGTGAATCCATTGTGCAACATGAAGTGAGCAAAAAGTCACTATTAAGTGCCAGCTTGTCAATGTTGTTGCTGGATGACAAGAAACAATGGCAATGGTCAGAATCCCAGCTCTGACGATGTTCTTGCAGAGCATGGGATTCCAAAGTCTTTCTTTTTGTAAGTTAAGAAAGTGTTTCAGGACATGAAGACTAAAGGTATTAGGGTTTTCAAACAAGCTGCCGGGCATTGTAGCCAGTCTTCCAGAACAGAGAGCCAAATAGAACTAAAACTGAGATCAATCTGTATTGAATCTGACCATATGGACTTTGCAGTAGTAGCTGAGGAGTATTTGTGCCACAAGATCTAAACAACGAGGAACAGCACAATTTCCACGGAAAAAGGCAGGGAAAACGTTACCAAAAGTGAATCCGAGAGTGCTGATGAGAGCCTTGTTGCAAATGACAATTGCTACCGATGATATCACCGACAGACATAACGCTCCCACAGTTCCCAGCTGACAACGACCTGAAGCTTCTGCCATGTCTTTCAAACTCTTCAACGCCAAATCGTTCCAAAAATCGCAATGGTCGTCTTCCTCGTCCTCTTCTTGTTCTTGTTCGTCTTGACGCAACCGGAAAAGATGTGCGGTACCGTCACTCCTTCTTCTTTGCAATACTTCGCAAAAACTTCTTGCACTGTCTGCCTCCAAACACTATTTTCTCGCACTCGCTCCAAACAATAATTCCAGCACTTGCTCTAGGACAAATGCGATAAAACAAAAAAGGAAACCAAAAGAAGAAGAAGAAGAAGAAGAAGCAGCAGCAGCAGCAGCAGCCTGGAGCTCACATCTGCAGAAAGGGAAGCAAAGTGCAAGAAAACAAGAAGACAGCAAAGAAGACCAAAGAAAACAATTTCTTCGTAAAAAAAACGATGCAATGCTCCAGCGACAATAGACCCCGGGAGTAAAACACGCGCAGTAGTAGTGGAACGTGCTTCGCGCTCACCTCCGGTACAACCAAAAACAAAAACAAAAACCGGAAACCAAAGAATACATAATAACGTGCAAGCAGATTGCAAGCGGATCTAGAACGCAGCAGTAGACGTGGTAATTACTACTAGAACCGCAGCAGACGTCGTATAGCACGATGTGCAACAAACGTGGGAAGCAGCAGCGAGGCACCGGCCCATGCAAAAACACTCGTTGCGCAGCGACAGAAGACATTGCAGGGGGGGGGGCCTTTTACATATCCGCCGGTTCTAAATAGGACCGGATTGCTGTTTTCGCACACCGGCTTCTCCTGCTCCGGCGGGTATATATCCACCCCAAGGTTTGAGGCGGGGGAGACGCATGATTCAATAAGTAGGTGTCCTGCAGGGATTACAGATACCCGACGGGTATCATGATCCTTGGGCCTCCCTTCTTTTTTTTTTCCCCTGTGGGTGGTGGGGGCAAGTCAAAGAGTTCCCAAGTTACTGACATGTTCCCCAAAGAGTTCTCCATAGCACCTCACTTTTATCCCATATGCCGTGGCAAATGTTGTCCTCCATTCTAGCTAACATAGCTGGGCCAAAGGGAGAGGAACTTTATACTTCAAAGTAAAACCTTCCTTTCCAAAGAAGCCTCCATAGTTTCTTCTTTTTTTGAGTGATTGGCCAATGGGTCAATCTAATTGGCTCGTTTCAAAAAAAAAAAGTATTGAACTTGAGAAGCATATCATCCAATTAGGTCATGCAAAGCACAATAGGTATGGTACTTCAGGCATAGGTATCCAAGGTATACAATGGTTAGCAATTTAAACAAATATTTTGCAAGTATGTATGTGTTTTAATTTAATGTATTAGTGTGAACCTGGTGTATAATGCACCTGTTGAGTAATAATTGACACAGAAAACAAAACCCATCAAACAAAAAAAAACAAAGGTCCGAGCAATTTAACTGACACAGAAACAAAACCCATAAAAAAAAACAAAAGTTCGAGCAATGCCTGAAAACTGCCCGGATAGACAGATATTGTAAATTTAATATAGAAGATAGGAGAAGGGCCTGAGTACAGGCCCTTCCATGATTTGAGATCTGTGCCCGAGGCTGGTAAGCTGAGGAAACAGATTGAAAATCACAAAAGGGCCTGTACCCAGGTCCTTTTCCATTTCCTCCATAAAGCAGAGTTGGGATTTTTTTCACTTTTTAGAAATAGTGACAGGCTGGCTGGTACCTTCCGCTGGTGAGAAGATCCCTCTTGATGAAAGCAGGTTTCTCCGGGCAAGTAAGGGAGCTGAAAATACAAAGGAAAAGTCCAGGCAGTGCTTTAAGTAGTCATAATACCCAACCCTAAGTATAGTTTTTACTCGAACCTTGGCCCAGGTAAAGAAAGTGGGGGAAAAAATGCTTCAATAATGTGGGACCGATCAGCATAAGAGGCAACAATAAAATAATTGACGATTTTGTGAAGCGCAAAAATCAAACCCTAAGCTAATTATTAGTGAGTTCGGACTAAGCCCTGAAACCCTAAAAGCCACCCGCGCACCAGTGCTTCGTTTCGTCACCCGCCGTTGCGCAGCCGCATCTCGCCGCACAGCTGCATCTCGTCGCAGCTCCGACAGTAGTGCGCGTCTCCGCGACTCAAGCGTCCCCTTCTCGTGCTCCTCTGCAATAGCTCCTCCTTGGTCACAAAGGTCGAGTTCCGAGTCTTGATACTAATGGCGGATGGGTATGTATGTTGCTTCCTTCTTGCGTTCTGTGGCACTTAGAGGGCAGAAGTTTCGTCTGTGAATGAAACTAGGCTTTGTGTATATGCTATTAATCTTCAGATTAAGATTGTAAGATTGGAGTATCTGAATTTTGTTGGAATTCGGAGAACCTCATGTTTGTGTTCTATTGTGGCAAAAAATCTTTTTTGAGTGCTGTTGAAGAAGCTCATCTTTTTTTATGTGGCTAACATTTTTATTTTATTTGAAATGCTGCTGCAGAGAGGAACCTGTTGCAGATGTTTCAGCCGAGAAGCCAGTAGTTGCGGCTGAGCCTGTATTGGGAGAGCCCATGGATATCTTGACTGGTCTGCAACTTGTGTTGAAGAAGTCCTTGGCCCATGATGGGCTTGCAAGGGGCCTTCACGAGGCTGCAAAGGCTATTGAGAAGCATGCTGCTCAACTGTGTGTCTTGGCTGAGGATTGCAACCAGCCGGATTACTCTAAGCTGGTCCAAGCACTCTGCTCAGAGCACAATGTCAACCTCATCTCTGTGCCCAGTGCCAAGAAGCTAGGAGAGTGGGTTGGGGTAAGCGTCTTGATTTTTGCATGGCATTTTCGGGTTCTGGAAGCCTACATCCTGTTGAGAAATTTTGCAACTTACTTGTCTCGTCATTGAAGAAAAAGGGAACTCATAGTCCAGGATCATGGTTGTTTCTGGGAGTTGAAAAATGCCAGAGAAACAGGTTGCGTAGAAATAATTATTGTTGCTGAGTAGCATTGGAGTAGACTGTTTTTGAAATAGAGAAGGTAACAAGGGATTGGCGTTACAGCGGGAGTCCTGTGACAGAGTTGTCATCCCTTGGTTTGTATATGTAGAAAATGGAACCTCAATTGTGTTGTGGGTAATGTGCAGCTTTGCAAGATTGATTCAGAGGGCAAGGCTCGCAAGGTGGTGGGTTGTTCTTGCGTAGTTGTGAAGGTATGAATTTCTCTGACATGGTTTGACAGTCATCCATCTGTGTTGGTAACACTAGCTCACTTTGAAAGTGTGGAACTCTTTTTCCCCCTATTTTTTAAGAGCTTGTCATGCTTTTTGTGTTCATTGATTTCTGGTCTTAATATTGGATTCTGTTCAGGGAACAGTATCACAGGATAAGAAAAGTGATTTATCAGGTTATGAGGATACTTTTCGTAGCTGTCACTCATGATTCACATTATGAATTGGGCATACTTGCTGGTAAATTGACTTGTTGTCAGGACTATGGTGAGGAGACGGAAGGACTGAATGTTGTTCAGGAATATGTCAAGAGCCATTGAGACAGCATGTTCCTAGCATGGGAATTTTTTAAAGCCTAATTTGGTTTTGAAAGGTGTATTCATGAATCTCCAATGTTGACCTGTTCTTTCATTTCTACTCACATCCAGACTTTTGGATTTGGTGAGGTTGAACAGTGTGGCACATTTTTTTAGTAAGTTCAAGAGGTTTTTGAATCAAAGCTGAGGGCCAATACAGCAAGAGGGATTTATGTACACTATCTGTCCCATTGCTGAAATTCATTGACAAAGTGATCAACTAGTGGTTGATCTCAGCTTTATGCATGCATGTGAAGTTGAATTGGTCTTCATTTTGAGTTAGCAAATTCCTCTGTGGCTTCTGGTGTTTTGTTAGCTTATATTCACTCATCTGCCAAAACTCAGAGCTATCAATTTGCTGAAAAGAGATGTGAAATAGATGTGATGATGTAACTTGAGACAGCATTGCCTTCCAGAAGTTGAACAGAAACTCTAAATGTGGATTTTTGTGTGTTTGTTTGACCAAAGTTTCAAGCAGATTACTCTGTATGCACTTGAAGAAGCTGATGTTGCCAGTCGGGTTGTAATGTCGGCTAGTCACCACAATTCCTGGTGATGGTTTGATAGTCTGTTCACAGTTCTATCCATAGTCAGTGCAATAAGCTATGACTCATTCGTCATGTTTATTTTAGTTTTGCTGGAGGTGAGTTTACTTCAAAGTGATACTGTGAGGTTTCCACAACATCTCACAGATATGTGACATGACAAAGAGTTATGCACTCGGAGTTTGGCAGTGAAAAAATTGTCATAACAATGTGAAACCAAAGTGTGACACTTGAACATAAGCATTGTATGAATGGTTGGACATGTGATATTAGTAGTAATAACATCATTTATTGAGCAAAACTTCTTAGTGCCTGGAAAGATCCCCATCTTGCCCAGATTCAAATCAAACTGGTTTTTTCACCATCTTCCAGTGTTTGGTTGTCTGGCATTAGTGTTTTCTTTTATCAATTTTATGATGCAGCCAAAGTTGCAAATGTACCAAAACAGATTGTGCATGGAGAAGCCCTAGACCATAAACCCTATTACATATTTTGCCTGATCAAGGTGACCTCAGAAAGATCAGACCTTACCCTACGATTCAACTGGGACCCATCATGCCATAACCATTTCTAGTTCAGTAATTGTAAAGCCCTATTCTATCTATAGCTTGATCAAGGCAATCTCTACAAGATCCACTTACTCTATACTTCCAAAAACCCCAGATGCCATAAACATTCCATGTACCATGGTAGTTCAGTTTTATATCAGAGAGAAACATCAACCTGTTGCCAACTGCAAACACATTAATGCCAGCAGGAACTTTGTGAGTAGGATGTTCACTGCCCTGCTGTGGTTCAGGAAAGAATTAAGGATCACCAGGAAGTGCATGAGCAATCTAATCTTGTTCTTGCAAGTCAATTGCACCAATCAACCTGAAATATAGCTAGCAAGCTCAGATATTCACAGTTGCACTTATTCTCACCATGGGACTGTATAGATACTTCGTGCGTAGGTCAAGTTTTGTCAATCACATCTTCCATCTCAGAAAATAGAACACATCAAATTCCAAGGTTCATTGATCAGCCATTGCATTCTACGATTGTTCTCATATCTATGAGAAGTGCAAAGAAACCCCACAATAACACTTTAAAGATAACCATTGGGTCAATTCCAGGAAACCAAAACCACCACAACATGGATGACTGAGGTCATAACCTTATGATTGTCACTCACAAAGTATCAAGTCATTACCTGGACAAAGAATAGCAGTGACTAGCTGCCATGACTCTCCACCTGACTTCATCAGCTTCTCACAGTGGATGTAGACAAGTATATAACATTGTCCTCACTAAAAGAAATTCCAAGATGGATTCTCTACCAACATGGTCAACTTTTCAAGGAGATACACATTTCCAACTTACTCTTGTTTTCTTTCTTTATCATTGGCACTGCTATTCATGTCAAAAGCAGGACCAGGACAAACATAATAGAACACTTGGAAATTTATTGATTTTACACATTGGCATAATCTCCTACTCGCAATCCAACAACCATCCAACAATCCTTGAAGGCCCCACTTTGAACCTGCAAGAATATCCAACAATGCAAAACTTTGTTCTCATTCTCCATTGTCAAGCTTCTAACCCTGCAGGTTGGGTCCAAATTTTCTGTACTTCCTAAATGATCATGCTGTTGTACGTTTTTGGATGGTCATGAGGTTCAAACATGATCTTGCACGCCCAGAGTGCACAAAAATGTTAGTAGATCATGGAGGATCACCAAAAGATATTGTTAATAGCACTTGCGAATGAGCAACTTCATGAGGAACTTTACCTTCTCAAGACAAAATGTGAAAACCCTGCTCTGTACATCCCCTTGCTCTGAATGAGATGCCACTCGCACAGCCTGCAACCCCCTTTTATCTTGTGGTCCATGGAATATGAGTGGAGATGCAATCTGATGAAAAGCCCATTAATCCAATATCAGGGAACAATGCATCCTCACTGTCATTATGTTTTCCATCAGCAATGTCAAACAACATGCTGTTCAGTGCAGGAAAAAACTGCAATACTTTGCTCATGGAGAGAAAAGAAGTACCTCCCACTGTGAACAATTGATCAGGGGTGAATACATGGGTTGCCTGAGAACATTGCCAAATTCCTCCAGGCTTAGATATCTCTCTGCTGCATCCCAAGCCCTTGCAGCATTTATGGTTCCTCTCACCTGCACTGAAACAGACTTCCTTTTAACCACAGCTGAAATTGCATTGCAAAGACTTAAACAGGGGGTTAAGTGTTTCTTGGAACCCAAGACTACTACTTAAAAACCTTTGAGATTAAAAAACCCTCATGAAAGCTTGAATCCTCAACCCAAATAGAGATGTGTTATATCTACCATGGTTAAGCAGTGACTAAGTGCCAGACAGATGGACTCTTGTTTGTCAAGAATGTGATTCCCATACCTGACCAGCAAGTATCTCATCAACACGGGCAGGCATGGCAAAGGCAAATGCAGTTTTGATACCACTGTTCTCCTCAGGCCAGTCATTCCGCATCAACGCATCCATCTAAAGAAAACCAAGAAAGGATATGGTTATCAAGATTCTCAGTCATATGATAAGCAACATTCTAAACAAACCTATCATTGGGATATCATACAGTAGGCAGAATGCTATGGAAAACTGATCTATATGCTCCCCAACTGCTGCAAAACTGAATTCCTCAAGGATTGAAGATTTTAAGCTTGGCCTGGTTGCAAACTGATGACATCACCTAATTTACTTCTTGAACCACGAAACATGTGCAATAGAATGACTACGTGCATTGTGCATCTTATTCTTGGTGAAACACCAAACCCTAAATTCGGAACATTGCCCTTTCTTCACCTGATATGAAATGCCAGGAGAACGAATCCTACAATCTGAAACCGTGATCCCAGAAAAGTCAGGCAGGAGAGAGAGAGTGTGTGTGTGGGTGTGTGGGTGTGTGTAGGGCCAACATCAAAACCTGAACCCTAACAACAGTGGTTGGGGGCATCAGTGCAGTCGGATTCCGTCCCTCCAATGGCCATAGCTGCTTTGTCGTATTCACGTACTGCATAAACTCCGCCAGCATTGAATCCCCCGTCCTCGCCCCTTCCTCACTACTACTTCCTTCTTCTTCTTCATCGTCACAACCCGCATTACCCCCTGGAAACCGTCAGCAACGAACTCACAGTGTGCACACACCTAGCGGCAAAAATAATTCAGAAAAAATTGAAAATTAAAAATAAAATCTTCCAAATGATGAAAAGGGGGAGAGAGGGAGAACCACAGCCAGCCAGTGCGAGCACGTGAGACCGAAGCCGTTGCCGTTGTATTGCTCTAACTTTGCGAAAACTGGAGGAAAAACAAAAAGAAAAAAGCGCAATCGGACTACTACAGCTGCTACAGCTTCTGGAAGAAGCAAATAAGGGAGATTCCGAGCTCAATTTCCATGCAAATAATTTCGAAGCGACAGAGCAAGAGCAGGCCATTGCCTGCGCCATAGCTGCGACCAAAACAAAGAAGCAACATTTGACGAAGCACAAGCTTCCATCAAACTCAGTTTCCTTCTTGGGATCGTGACGGTCCAGATCTCGCATCCAGATCTTTTCAACGCTCCAGATCGCCCACCCAAACCCTAATCTCAAGTAGGTAAATAAATATCTTATCCAGAGATGAAATTGTAATCGGACGGTCAAGAGCTTCCTATCGCAGAACTTTTCAACCCAATGGACGGTCATGACTTTCCCTCCAATCGCAAACGGCCAACGCTCTGGATTCTCCGATTCTCCGACTGCGTCTCCATGTAAGTAAATTTCCATTCACATTTTACGAATTCGGTGAATAATGAACGGCTCAGATTCAAGGTAAATCACAATTGGACGGTCAAAAAACACAGTTCAGAAAATTACCTGTTCTTTACGGGGAAATTTCTGCCTACGTTATTTTCTTAAGGTAAATCGACCGCTGTAAACCGACGGCCGAGATCGATGAGATTAGAAGATTGGATGGTCGGATATATTCTCCTGATTTGTGAATTTGTAATCGATATTTTTTAAATTTTCCATTTTTTATCAATGAATTTTTTTGGAAATTTTTGGCTCAATTTTTTTTCAATTTTTACACATTGCACCTTTTTTTCCTGAGTAATTAATTAGTCCCACTTTTTCTTTACTTCTTCCCCATGGGTTATTTACCTTTGAAGTAAACTATGGTAAATGTCTCACTATTAAAATAAATTTTGATTACTTTTTTTCATATGGATTAAGTTCCCTTTTAAGCATAGTATTGTAAAGTATCTTAATTTAAAATTTTAAATAATTTTGCTTCTATTTATTCCCATTGGATTATTACCCATGGACAAATATATATAATTGTTATAATATTAAACAATTGACGAATGTCATTGAACTAATTGCTTTCTTGTATGTTCCTTGGCACAAAACCAATTATTAAATTTGGGCTTCACGTTGCTTCACACTACCACAAACAATGATTAAATTATTTTTTGTGAACATAATAATTTTTTATAATCAATTTACCTTTTCAAAAGACAAATTTTTATAAATTTCACTATATGTCATTTTGTTTCATTAAAAATATATATATTCTTGATTTGGCAAGCAAAATGTCAATGAAAGTTTGATTCATTAAATAAGTTCACAACAAGATACAAATAGACAAAAGAAAAAGAACATTGAAAGGGTGCAAAGCAGACAACAAGAAATGATTCTAAAATGAAATTTGATCTATAACGAATTATAATCCAAAATGACTTTGGAATTGTTACATGATGATCACCAAAATACCCATCCTACATAAACCAATTCCAATGAAACATTGTTACTAAAATTTCCCAAGAAGATTACATTTTGATTTTCAAAAATATATAACAAATGTATTTGAATTGCCAACCAATTTCATCTTGTAAATGGTTTTAAAAGGTGCAATGAACATGGAATTATTTGTTACATTTATATGTCTCATAAAATGATTTTGTGATATTTGCACAGATCCAAGCACATTTCCAACATGCAATTTCAAAGTGTAATGTATATATGCATATCTCTCAAAAATGTAACATGTTTTCAACAAATGGATTTATGCTTTTCATAAATTATTAAAATAAATGGAAGTTAATCAATATTTACATCATGCATCTAACATTTAATATTGATGGCATATTTTCAAATTCTTTGGAATTTTAATGATCTAAAATTTCTAATTCATATCAATCAATAGGATGAAAGACATTGCAATCATAAACAAACAACTATTTGTGTAATGTCCTTGACCTAAAAATGAACCCCAAAAAAAATTAAATAAAAAATGAAAAACCACAATGAACTACATGTCATTGCATAGTTTCTCCCTTTAAAAGCAAAGCCAACAAACATATTGTATACTTTATGTTGGGATGGAAGAATATTTCTTAATTGAAGGTCATGTTGGTTATGATTTGTCTAGGAAACATATTTTTATCTTGATTATGGTGTGGAGAATTTGCATTAAATGTTTTTCTTTCTTTTACTTAAATGTAGCAAGGGATTATTCCTTAAAACAATTAGTGAAATGGGTTCACACTTGTTTAAGCACATGGTTAAATACATGTTGAATATTTTCCACAAAGGATCATATGTTATTTACCAGTGTGGCATGTGCCATGGGCCCAAGTGTGAACAAAATATGTAACCAATTTAAATGTCAATAGGAACTAAACAATAGAGGTCAATTGTGAAAATATTATTTTAAATTTGTAATTAGTTTATAATGATGAAAATTATTCAAAATCAATATCTCCCCCACTTCAGGTCTAAAAATTATGAAATCATCTCCAAGAAATTCCACTCATCAAGGGCTTTTTAACAATACCAAGAATTCACCCCAATTTCCTTAAAATATTTAATAAAATACTCAAATAAAAATATTTCAAATTCAATTGGATTTTTTGAAATTTTAATGCCCAAAATGTCAAATTGCTGAAATTTCAACTACATAATGCCAAAGCTTTTGGAAACTTAAGGGTTGAAAGCCTTGGTCACTATATGTTTTTCAAAAAAATTGTCATCACAATTGTATGTACTTTGTTTTGCAAATAATCTATGATTAAAATTTGGTGAAAAATGGGATATGGTATGTGCATTTTTTTTGTTAAATGTCAAAATCTAAAGATTTTAGAATTCATTGAAATTCTTGCTTAAATTCCTCACCCATTATCAACAACATAAATCTTCCACACATTTTTATGCAATAAAGGCGAATTGAAATGTTATAAACCTAAAAAAATACATAAAGGAAAATGCAAACAATAATGAAAATATGTCACATCAATGTATATATCAAAATGCATCAAAAAGATTAACATCCTTATTCATGGAAAAAATATGAAATATATGACAAGTTGAAAATCCTGAAAAATATTATATTACATGTCAAGATGCATTTTAATGAATAAATAAATTATTTAAACCTAAGGTGCAAAATTTGTTAACGTACTATAATAGTTTTTTGACCCTATTATAAAATGGGCTTTATTTTGGTGTTTTTCCACAAATTTATCCAATTGAATGTCTTTTATTAAAAAAACCATCCCAAGTTGTTTGAATTGTTTCCATTCAACATGTCCTTTGCCACCATTATTTATATCATTATTATGGTAAGCATGGAAATTACCTTTTTGTTGAATCCTTTTAAGGTCCATAAATCAAATTTGATTGGTTTCATTTTTTCATATTATTATGTTAACAACCAAAGCCCAATAACTTCAAGAAAAAAAAATCAAAATACCATTAAAAATTCATATGTGCTTGTAATCTTGTTTCATATCATGACCATTTTCTGGGGCTAAATTTTCACTTAGCACTACATTAAAATGCATCTTAGTTCATTATGGGTTTCACTAGATTTTGAATGAATTTGAACATTTTTATTATGGTGAAACTAATCAACCCCCTAGTGAACATAGACCAATTGTTATGGATAGTGAATTGATTCACTAATACTTAATGAAACAAAGTTACTCTCGAATGAAATACAAATTTACCAAGCCATTCACTTGTTAGTTCATTAATTATGTAACATGCAAATCAATTAAATTTAAATTACTTAATATATAATATTATTCGTAATTTCATGATTTTCAACCTATTAATCATTAACACATGTCACTACTTAGGTTAAGTTTAAAATTTAACCTAGGTACATAGGCCATGTAATCAACATAGGCACCTATTATAAGGAACTAAATAAGGGAACATTTAGTCAACTTACCATGGTTAACCACACACACACCACTTGTTAGGTTTATGGAAGTAAACAATCCTATCACCAAACCACCCCATTTATTGTAATAATATGTTACATTATATTTTATTTATTAAATACTTCATTTCAAACATTATAAAAACATAAACTTTGAAAATTCATATTAAGATTTTGTCCAAATGAAATTATTCAAATTTACTTTTCAAAAAAATTCAATAATATACATAATTACATTTATTTCCTTTTGAAAATGTTAAATCATTTGAATAATTTTTTTGTTGAATATCACTATTCAATAACATTTCAATGACCATTTTTTTGGAAAAAAAAAAGTTTAATAAATGAAAAATATTTTTGTTAATATAATAATATTACCAATGTTAAACTACTTTCAATTATTATAGGGCTACTTTCATTAATTTAAATTATTTCACCTTACATTATTTACAACTATTTATGATTATTTTCAATTATTTTTGGTTATTACACTTTAGGTTATTTGCAGTTATTATTAGTTTTTTTTTGTTATTCTAAATTATTTAATTTTAAATTATTTTCGATTATGTGAAGTTATTATTGGTTATTGAAGGTTATTGAAGGTTATTTCACCTTATGCTATTATTAGTAATTATAGGTTATTGAAGGTTATTCCATTTCAAGTTATTTTAATCTATTGTAAATTATTTCACCCTAGATTATTTTTGACAATTCTAAGCAATTTTAATATATGGTTATTAGTGGCTATTAATGTTTATTGGTGGCTATTCTATTAATGGCTATTAATTTATTAGTGGTTATTGATGGTTATTATAGGCTAAATTATCATAAACTATTAATGGCTATTGGTCGTTATTCTATTAATGGTTATTAATAACTATTCTATTAGGGGTTATTAGTGATTATTTTAGGTTAAATTATCATAAGATATTAATGGCTATTACTGGTTATTCTACTAATGGTTATTAATAATTATTCTATTAATGGTTATTGGTGGTTATTAATGGCTATTATATTAGTGGAAATATCTAAAGCCTCATCCAATCCTAAACTACAAGTTCTAAAGCAAAATCCCAAATGAAAGACATGGAACTAATGGAAATGTGGCAATTGCTTGCAATTTTTTTTCAATAAATATAAAACAATTCAAAACAATTTCAAATAAACATGTAAAAACTATTGGGGATATCATGGTTGGAAAAAGAAAACAAAATACATGCAAAATGAAAAAAAAAATCTATTCAAAGTCCATTGTCCCCTTATGAAAAATGAATGTTTTAATATATAAAATAAAAGTTTGGTACAACACATTGAATGTGATTAATTGTTGTCCACAAACCTTAAAGTGGTGATGGTGGCTTTTACAAGTGATGATGTGTTGTGCAAGAGTTGTTAACACTTGTAAGCAATGTTGAACATTATCGAAAAAAATACAATGTTGGCACTTGTAATAATATTGATCGGTAATATAAACATTGATTTGAATTGTAGCAACGTTTAGACTTGCAAGAACATTAGCAAGTGACGGTAGTGTTGAAACTTACAATGATGTCAACATGTGATAACGACATTTGCAACAATGTTAGTAGGCAATGGCGAACATCAACATGTGTGGTATGGTTTCATGATGAAGCTTTGATAAAATGTTATGTCAAATGTGAAGCTCTATGCATAGAGTAAGTGGAACTTGGTAATGGTAAGTAGTGATGACAAAATTGCGAACATCCTAGTACAAAAATGAAAATTGAAAAGTAAGGTTGTGATGACTTTAACCTTGTAATGAAATATCATACATATTCTATAATCTTAAACTATAGTGTTTAATCTATATTATGGACCCTACCCTAGCTCCTCAACTTGATTGTGGACCCCAAATAGTTTAAAATCGTAGCCACTAGTTTATTTTGTCTTCATTCACATTAAAATGAAATGGTTATTATCCAAATTTCTTGTATTAAAATAGGTGTTGGTTCATCCAAGGCTTAATCAAAGTAAATTGATTCACATTTATAAATAGTTAATTAAATTTTCCTATGCAAATGGTTGATTTATTAAGACTAGTGCATTTCTAAAAATTATCAATGCCACATCTATTAAATGTAGTTCATGGCACTTGAATTTACATTTTTCTTTCTAGAAGTTATAAATGGAATTGCCTTTTCAAACTAACACCCAACCTAATTGACAACATTCATGGTATTTACTACCATTACATGATGGTTCCGTACTTGATTCTTCTTTTTGCAAAATTATCTTATACATAGTTATACATAATTAAATTTTGGATGAGATTTGTTAATCAAAAGTTCTTGTTTGGAAAAGAGTTCAACACAATTTCATTGTGTAGAAAGCTTATTGCCTATATTCTGCTTGACTAGTAGATTGAAGTTTTGTTCATTTCTTGGTTTTTATATGCCAACATTATGAGAAATTGTGACTATAAAAACCACATTGATATGTAATTATGTGTCCATACCACCTACATTGCAACTTAGCTTCAACTTTGTGTGAGAAATATCAAATTACACTATGGAAGATTACAAAGGTATGTATTTAAAGTGTATTTTAATCAATTATACAATTTTATTTGTAGTCAACATGCAATTTGGTTTTTTGTTTTATTTGTTATACATTTGTGATATGCAATTCATGCATAAAAATATAATGATGTAGATTGTACAATCATTCCCCACATGGGACATATCCAATGTGACAATTACTAATTGGTATGCAAACATTGCCATCCCATATGCATGTGATCTTTGTGATAAACCCATGTGTGCAGTTTTACCTTCCAACTTCAACATGACTACATTGTAATTAAAAATGAAATTTAATATGTGATTAGATTTTTTGGCCGATACCATCATAACATGGCTACAATCCAATTACAACATTATTAAATACCAAATGTAATACATCAATGATTTAATTTTAGAATCCCACTTCCATCCACTTACACAATACCTTGATAATGCAATGGAATTTAAACACACTTGAATATAAAACTTCAATGTAATTCAAACAGATAATTTAGGATGCCTTTATTTTATTTCAAAATTTGATACGCCTTTTCAACTTATTAATCCATAACACTTGAGTTATTTGTTGATAATTCCTTGGCCCTTGTAAGGTTTGAGCCTTGGGGTGTGAGTGGCATCATGGAGGAGTTATTCAACCATGGTCATTCCATGGCCATTCCACACATCAACATATTTAACATGGCAATGGTTAATTAGCATGGATGTTGCCACGTTATTTATGAGGTTTTTTTAGTGACCCCATGTGTAACTATTTTACAACTATAATATGATTACATTGTAATTAAAAATCAACTAGTTTGAGTTTAGGTTATAATATTTTGATTGAATCAAATTAGGCAATTCTAAGTTTAACATCATATTGACGATTCATCCATTTGTAATTTCTTTAAAACATTTTGTAATGTTTACAACAATATCCATCCAATTGCAAGTGCCTTTGAACCTCCATATATTTCTTTCTTTTCAATGAAATAAAATTGTTAAAATTGTAGTGAAAAACATTTTCATTTACTATTATTATTTTGACCCTAACTTTGTTTTGTCTCTTTGTTTGTTTTTATTTCCTTGTGAAAAAAAGTTAACAACCTTGAAGGCATTAGAATCATAGGTGAAAGATCATAATCTGTCACCAATTATAAAGTTATAGTATATGCGTCCATTATTAACAAAACACATAGAAACTTCAAGGATGATCAAAATATGTATCATTACTACTTTCTATTTTTTGTTTTAAGTTTTGCTATAACTATTATTTCTTTCATACAACTATTATGACGCACTCCCAAGTCCCTAGTTAGCCCCAAGTTGGGGCTAAGTCACTCAAGTTACGGAAGTATAGGAGACTCGGGGCACGTTCTCAACTTCCAGCACTAAAGGGGTGAGAG
>Ga0116229_10003094_pt1 | contig 27271 bp, 23 predicted proteins | sample S1TSphgellanicum_3_FD_87313 | JGI IMG/M metagenome (GOLD analysis project Ga0116229, IMG submission 87313) | Host-associated microbial communities from peat moss isolated from Minnesota, USA - S1T2_Fc - Sphagnum magellanicum MG | ecosystem: Host-associated > Plants > Peat moss > Unclassified...
AGTTCACGGGCGTTTTGCAGCACCATGACCTTCGATGTCACGTTGCCAATTTTCGTCCATCCACGGACATTTGTTAAACTTCTGTCCGTCCAAGGACGTTCGTTGGACTTTCGTTCGTTGGACTTTCGTTCGTTGGACGTTTGTCCATGGACTTTCATTCATCCAGGGATGTCCGTCCATGGACTTTCGTTTATCGAGGGATGTCCATCCATGGACTTTTGTTCGTCCATAGACTTTCGACTAACGTTCGTAGGACTTTCGTTGAATTGTTGTCCTTTTGTTTTGCGTTCAATAATCCTGCGTCCTGCATATTATCGTCTTGCGTCCTACGTATTGTCGTCCTGCATCCTGCGTTCTACCGTCCTGCCATTTCGTTTGACATCCGTTCGTCATTGTTCATTCCCATCGACACATCATATTCTTCAAACTGTACGTTGTGCTAAAACTTTATAGCTAGTTCTCTGCATTGTTACACAATTTTGGGGCATGGGACAACACCATGTCCTTAGATGATGAGAGCACTATCGTTCAGACAGAGCTCATGTATTAACTACGAAGTAAAACACAATCCTTTGAGCCGATTTCTTTAAATTCATGATCTTCATGACGATACCATCGAGCATCTACAGCACCATCGTCATCGAGTATAACTCCTACTAGGAATTTAGGTTTAGGTTACACTACATCAATGGTACATCAGAGTCCATTTGGAGGGGCTAATAAGTGGGGTACGCCTGTTGTTACACTGGCTTTCACACCATCACCCACTACAAGCTGTTACCTTTACACCCATATACACCATGGAGGTTAGTAGTTCTTCTGGGAAAATTGAGAAGATCAACGGAAGGCCATGTATTATTTCTTTGAGGGAGTTCAAGGCAACTTTTTCAACTGTGGTTTATGAATTAGAGCTCAAGTATGGCGTTAATTACACCAAGGCGTTCACATTCAAACAACTGGCCCGTTATGTGCACTATGAGGCATTGGATGTTTATGAGTAGCATTCTTCAAGAATTTTGGGTGGCATCCAAATCTCCAATCCAGCATATGCCAAAGCCATTGCCACTACCTCTCAAGCTTCACTTTAAATTGCCATTGCACATCATGGGACTGTGCCCAATAATCTAGATCCAGTACCTACTTTAGTAAACCTTTCTCTTCAACAACTCATTATTGTTGCCGCAAACATTCCTCTCACCATCGATGCACAAGCTTTTGCTGATCCAGTGGGGGAATTTTTTCGAGTTCTTGAACTGGAATTTCTCGCGAAAAGTTCTGAAAAAATTCTACAGCTTGTCACTTTCTCTTGATAGAAGGATGAAACTCTCAAGATGTTTTACAAGAGGCTTCTCAAGCTTAAAGAGGATACTTAGGGTATTAACCAAATAAGTAATTAGAATTTTTTAAAAGTGCAACTTGAATGCAAGATATTGCATTTTTTTCCTCCTTGGAAGGAGTGTTGGAGTACCTTCTAATGAACAAAGATACCAATGGGCAGCTTCCACGTCTGTGATGCTACCCACAAAACAAATGAGTGCAACATTCCTTTCGAGGATCTCTTTTGTGATTACTATGGGAAAGAGGGGACATCAAGAAGCTATTTGTTTTGCCAAGTTCCCAGAAATGAAACAACTCTGATTACCATGGTAAAATTTGCTAACATCTTCTGCTATCCCTCAACCAAAAGCCAAAGCACTTCAGCCTTCCACTCAGGCTTTGCCCACCAAAGGTAATTCTAGTAAGAATGCTAAGAAGAAGGAGCACAATGCTGACAAGAGGGAGGTGCTTCAAGCCCATGCAATTCAAGTTCAAACTTTACAAAATGAACTCGAATCATTGAGGGCCCAACTTGCTAATCTAAAAGGCAAGTCCTCCTCCCAACCAGCTAGTCATGCCCAACCTATACAAGGTTTAGGGTCACAGGAGGGACCTCTTAGGTTGTTCTATGGCCTTCCACACAATGCCATGGTTGGGGAATATGTTTTTTCCAATGCACACAATTGTAGTCTCACACCAAAATTTACTACTTCTTTCTGCCTTTCCGATGTCGTGGCACAAAAGGTTAGTGTGGCACCCAAAGTTTTTGCCACTAGGCAGGTAATCCAGACTAATGGACTCGCATTTGGTTCAAGTCCTATTACCAAGGCTAGAGGAGCTCGAACATTCATGCCACAATTTTTTCGTCCTCTCAACATGGAAGAAAAACGCACCTTGTTGGTGAGGGGGGAGGAGACTACACCACCACAAGCTATTAGGGCATCAAATTCCTGTGTCCCAGGAATACACGTACATCAGGAAAACACACAATTTTCCACTGATCAACTTATGGAATGCCAACTTCAAATGCGTGAAGTGGCGCAAAAGCTTGTGAGTACACCGTTGTTTAGTTTTCAAGATTTGAAGCTAAGCATTAGGGACATAATTGCAATACTAGAGGATACCATGAACACTACATCAAGTCCTCTACTAATCCCTGATCCACATGCTACAAAGGTTCCATCCAACACCTTGGAGAGACAATCGATTGGCTCACATGTTGCAGATGGCATTTGTAATCTGGTCACTAGTTTTAGCATGGCTAAACTAGTGGGCTTTCCTACCTCTGATTTTACATTCACATATTAGAAGGGAATTAAGAACACCTCACGTGTGGATTTGTTATTTTACAAAGGTGTTGTGGATAACCATTCTCTCCACAAAGTCTCTCACTCATTTCTGAAGGTGGTGTTTAATGAGAGAACTTCCATCGCCACCGGAGTTGCCATTGTCGACAATACTGGGTTAGCAATCCAAGTGCGAGGACATACACCTAGAATGGTACTTCTTGATATAGGTGCCCAACCAGTGATTCTTGGAGTTCAATTCACCAAAAAGATGGGCATGCTTGACTCCAAACTATGGAAATCTATGTGGTAGATTCGCATCGCTAGTGGGAGCGTAGAGGAAGTACTTGGGGAAAGTTCGGATTTGATTGCACTTAATTTCAATTAAGGTACAAATCAGGAGCTTTACTTACAGGTCATATGTTTAGTCAACAATGCCACCAGTTATGATGTGTTCATTGGGCAAAAGGCCCTGTTTCCACCATGTTTCACAATTGACAACTGGTTCGAGCATGCGTACTACCGAGTGGATTGGGAGACTAATGGCCACCACCTGGGATACATACCCCTTGATTTACATGGGAACCATAGTCTTATGGCTCACCATTGTATGCTCAAGGAAACACACACTATTTCTTACATCCAACAAGTTAGCCACGAGTGGATAAAAGGAGATGAAGAGGAAATAGCTTACGCCCAAGCTACTGAAAGCTTGAGGGTGGTTCCTATTAACATTCAACATGGACCAAAAGTTTTATAAAGGTTCAAAGCAGCCCACAAGCCCTTGGTCAAAACTTTGTCTAGTTTTGAAAACATGGAAAGCCATGGTGAACTTATTAAGCCAGTACTTCATCAGTTAATCACCTGGACACCACCTAAGGAGGGGATTACATTACTAGAGCTTTCTGGTGGTATTGGTACAAGTCTCGAAGCCCTACTACAGTCAGGGATGGTGGTTCAGAGGTATTTTTACGTAGACATTGATCCTATTGCAAGGCAAGTGGCGACATCAAGATTTATGGAGCTCAGAGCTAGATTTCCACAATAGTTTTCAACCATTGCATGGAAGGCCAATTTCACTTTCTTGCCCTCTGATATATAACTAATTCAGAAGAAATAGTATGGAATTATTTGGCCCTGTAGACCTCATCATTTTAGGTTGGGAGTGTCAAGGATTTTTAGCGGCTGGATTTGGAGAAGGCTTGAATGACACAAGATCTGAACTTTTCACGGACATGGTACAATTAATCACCTGGGCTCAATCCATTTCTCCTACACTTGGTTATGTAATTGGGAACACCCCTTCTCAACTTGACCAAAGGGAGAAAGTCCAGGAGCACCACATGTTGGTCAAGCATTACCTTGGAGAGGCCTTCTTACTCGATGCGGCATAATGTGGTTCCTATGCGCACCGGTTGCACAACTAGTGGACCAACCTGGCACCACTCTTAGTTCTATAGCTGGCTCTGAGATACACCATCAAAGACCCTAACCTGTAGGTTTCTCACATATTGGATGATCAGAGCTCTTGCCAACCAGTTACAAGGCAAAAGAAACCTCCTTGGTTTCCTACGAACACAATAGGAAAACCAAGAGGTGTTTGGCCCACCTTTTTCTCCTTCCCAGGAACACATGCCTTTCAAGGAGATGGACTAGGCTTGGTGTATTGTCATGCTTCAGCCACTTGGGATGAACCAAGCCCAGAAGAAAAAAAAAGGGCTATGGGGTTCCAAGCTGGCATTATTAGTCACACTAAGGTGACTAGATTGGATCATAACGCTCTATTGGGGAAAAGCATGGATTTGAATTCCCTTACATGGTTGTTGGTAACCTGTGTACTCTTTCAAATGTACATAACACCAACACTAATTCAATCAGCTTATAATTCTGGCAATGCAATCACATGGCACCTCAACCAAGTACACTTGCTTATTTTTAACACTCTACAATTCACTCTTAGTGTTGGGGGGGAGGAGGTACCATGTAATTTGACTCAAGTTGTGTTTGATACACTTGGAGGTACATCAGTTTCTAGAGAAATAATTACAACCTTCTACGAATTTGTGTAGTTGGATAGTGGAGAACCTAATACACCAAGTTTTTCAAACACACTTTCCAATTCCATTCCATGTGTTTCCAACTACCCTTTCGTTATGGGGAACCAACTCACCAAGAAGGAGAGAGATTAGGTCACAGACTTGTTAATTAGGTACGAGAATGTGTTCGCATTCTCAATGAAAGACTTAGATAGGTGTAAGACCATGCAATTCTCTATAGACCTTACAAATAAGACACCGTCTATCGGAGGAGGCATAGGTTGAGCAAGCATGAGTGGAAACTGGTAGATGAAAGATGCAAAGAGCTCCATGAGGCTAGTCTCATTCAACCATCAAGTTCTAATTTCATAACCACTATAGTAATGCCAGCAAAGAAGGATTCAGTAAGATTATGGACTGAGAAAAGGATGTGCGGGGATTATAAGCCTTTGAACCTAGTTACACCTCAGGAAAAGTACCCCATGCCCATCCCTGAAGAACTGTTTGATAACATTAGAGATTCAATCATCTTCACAATTGTGGATTTGAGGCAAGGCTTCAACCAGATTGTGCTCATTACGAAGGATCGCAAAAAAACGACATTCCATGGAAGTAACAAGTTGTGGGAATGGCTTGTGATGCCTTTTGGATTGAAGAATGCACCTATCTTCTTTCAACGAATCATGGACCAAGTTCTTGAAAGGGCAGATTTCCTAAAGTGCTACATAGATGACATCCTAGTGCATAGTAAGGGACTCCTGTAGCACTTAGCTCATCTTGAGGAGTTATTCAAGAGGCTTCACGAAATCAATATGAAGATCCATCCTAAAAAGTGTGAGTTTGCTATCACCTTAGTAGTCTACCTTGGACACAGAATTTTGCCAAATGGTATTATGGCTCATTGGGCCAAAATAGTAGCCATTTTGGAGATGCCCAATCCTACTGATGTTCACATGTTGAAGAGCTTCATTGGACTATGTAATTACTACAAAATTTATGTCCAAGACTTCAGTACTATTGTTCATCCTCTCTATGCATTATTAAAGAAAGATGTTGTTTGAACATGGAATGATGAGGCTGAGGAAGCTTTTAACACACTCAAGGAAAAGCTTTCAGAGTTCCTCATTATGAGAAAACTTGATTTGAACAAGGTCTTCATTCTACACATTGACTGGAGTGCTCTTGGTATTGGGGCTATTCTTGGCCAACTTGATGAGGAAGGCAAGGAATATGTTATCGCCTATGCATCCCGAAGCAACAACAAGGCTGAGAGTAACTACTCTTCATATGAGGGGCCTATCTATTGTATGGGTTGTCATACATTTTAGGCCTTATCTTTATGGCACCAATTTCATTTTGTATACCGACCACTAGCCTATCAAATGGTTGATGACCAATGATAAACTTACTGGTAAGTTAACTCATTGGGCGCTTATACTTCAAGAGTATGAATTCAAGGTTATTCACCGACCTGGTATTACACATAAGAATGTAGATACCATGTCGCGGAGACCCCTCACTACCTTTGAAGATTTTTCAGAAACCAAGCAAAATTTTGACTAAATTCCAATAGTACATGTATCTGATGGATTTAGTTATCTTTCATTATTGCAATGTAACTTGGTTGACAATCCCATTGTGGATATATGGGAGGACTTGGACACTCTGAGGTTTCTTTAACATGGGGAATACCTTCCCCAAGTTACATCAAATCAGCGGGATCGCATACAATAGCGGTCCAAACGCTACTCATGGAAGGACCATCATTTCGTTCAATGCTTACCACAAGGCGACAAAGTGGTTCCACCACCACATGAACGGCTTGGTCTTATTCAAAAGGTACATTCGGAGCTTGGACACTTTGGAATCAAGTGTATTTATAGCCTTCTCGTTCTTCATTACCATTCGAGAGGTATGTATGTTCAAGTCCGAGACATCATTGCTATGTGTGAACAATGTGATAGAGTGAGAACTTCTTTCTCTTCTCGACAACTCATGCTTTCTCCACTCCTTATTCGGGGCATGTTCTATCATTGGTCATGTGATTTAACTGGAGAGTTACCACAAACCTTTAGGGGTAATGTTTATATCATGATTATGATTGAGAATTTTTCAAAGTGGGTTGAGCTTGTTGCGCTATCGAACAAGTCATCACATAGCATTAGCCAGATTTTCTTACAACAAGTTCTAAGTAGGTTTGGGGCTTGTGCTAAATGCCTTATTGATCAAGGATCAAAATTCAGGGGAGAGTTCCAAGACCTACTTGACCATGCTCTCATTGACCATCGTCGAATTTCAAGAGATCATCCCCAAGCTGATGGCCTTGCAAAGAGGATGGTTCAAACGTGCAAAAAGGGACTTCGGAAGTTTGTTTCACTAAGAACAAAAAAGATTTGGACCTAGCCCTCCCTTACATCGCCATGGGTTACAGGATGTCCAAACACGCCTTTTTGTCTCATTTCTTTCCTTACTTTTTACTTTTGGGAGACATCCCATTCCACCCTCTTCCATTGTTACTCAAATGGACTGTGGACTTGGACTCCCTAGCCATTTGGGTTAGGGTCATTGCAGAAAAGGTTGCTCTATTCAGGAAGGTTATGCCCATGGCCATGGAGAACCTGTCCATTGCACAACATCGAGACACCTTACGGTATGCACACACACGAGGTGGCAGTTATAAACCTAAGGTGAGACAATTTGATATTAGTGATTTTGGGTATCTCCAGCGGTAGCTCAATGATACTTTCGACACTTCTTTCGGTCGCACTATCTTGAGGATTAAGGCGATTAAGCCTTTAGGTGTGTTGGAGTTGCAAGGAGCTGACGGACGCACAATTCAGGATCATTCCAAAAATTGTGCGCTTTGCCACTTGCAGAACTTGGATCCTATCATCATCACGTCGACTTGGATTCCTCCACTTGATTATCCATGTCAGGTATGTTAGAGGACGGACGATGTTGATCAGATGTTATTTTGCAATAACTATAATGGTGGATACCATCTCTTTTGCTTCAAGTCGGAGCTCATTCAAGTTTTCATCGGTAATTGGTACTATTCATCATGTTCTCCTACAGCACCTTGATTCCTACTCAGACCATGCCACATTTTTCTCGGCTCAGGTCTGGGGGGGGATACATGAAAATTTCATCTTCGCCTCTTCTTGTGCATTGTATATATATATATGTGCGTGCATCTCTTTTTGGTTGATTAATTTATACCTTTGACTGACTTTAGTTTTTTTGTTTAATAGAGTTTACTACAGATTTACACCCTTATGACATTGTACATCACGACACTACATTGTCACAACATACACTTGGTAATCCATAAATGCCCTAGGTTAAATCATTTTGGCCTACATTCTTGGAGGGGTATTGTTCATGACTAGAAAAATGAAAGGAACTTGCAATACCCTTCTTCAAGTATCCCAAAAATGCTTTGGGGTCCATCACATATATTTTGACACTTCAAGGGATATTGCATAACCCCACCAAAACCTAGAGGGAAATCAATACCCTCATTAAGGTATTTTGTAAAACACCATGAGTTGAATCATTTTGGTCTATGTTCTTAGAGGGGTATTGTTCATGATCAAAAAGATGAAATGAACTTGCAATACCCCCCTTTAAATATCCCAAAAATGCTTTGAAGTCAGTCACATATATTTTGACATTACAAGGGGTATTGCATAACCTTACCAAAACCTAGGGGGAAAGCAATACCCACATTGGGTGTTTTGTAAACAACATGAGAACCACCATTTTGGCATAGGTGTTGAAAAGGGTATTGATCATGTTCAAAAACCTTCAATTGCCTTGCAATACCCTTGCTGGAGTATTTTGTAATGCCATGGGATCCACCATTTTGGTGTAGGCTATAAGAAAAATATTGTGTGCATCCAAAAAAATTGATTGCAATTGTAATTCCCTAATTCTTGAAATTAAAAAAGTTTGTGGCATGATTATTGGAGGGGTATTGCATTGTTATATTCTAGAGGGCATTGCATTATCCTTGTGTTGACATAGTAATGGGGTTATCATGCAAGATGGCTAATTTATGTACGTAAGTGCGAGTATTGTAAAATTGGTCATGTTGATGGTGTAAGGTCACTTGAACAAAGTTTTGAAGTTTAAAAGCAATACCCACATCTTATTGTCATAAGTCCATTGACCATGAAACATAGCCATATTTTAAATTATTTGATCCCCCTTCAATATATCATGAAACTCATGTTTTCAAAATGATTTATTTACCAAGTATAATATGATTTAATATATATAAAATGAAGTTAAAAAATCAGTCACATTGATGGTAGAAAGGATTAGGGTGAAATTTATTATTTAATGTTAAAATTCAAATTTTGTAGAAATCAAAAAAATTAAAAGGTAATTCTTAACATTTTTTCAATGATGTGTGTGTGTGTGTGTGTGTGTGTGTGTTCCAATTAAAATTATAATTTTCAAGAATTTTTTTCAAAATTCTATTATTTAATAAGATTTAATGGTTGTTAAAAAAATAAATTGAAACACATGATTTTTTACCTTTTCAAATGGTTCACATAATAATAGGGTGAATGCATGGTACAATGGCTCAAAAGTGGCATAAAATATATTCCTTATAAATTCATACAAGATTTTTTAAAATGATTCAAATGGACATGGTTGTTATTTTAAAAAAAATTAGTATTCTAATATTTGAATAATACATGTTCAATCACTTACAAACCTTCCCAAATTTATGTGAAAACTAATATTTAATGTAGCTAATGTCATTTTTTGATTTGGAAGTCCTAAAAAAAAACCCATAAAGTCAAAAGGAATAATGCCCCATTTAAAACTTTCAAAAAAATGCTTTTAGGAAAAAAAATTTAAAAAAAAATTCAATTCATATGGACTTATGAAAATATGGTCAATTTTTAATTATTCAAAAGTCCCTAATTATTAAATAGTTAAGGTTTTCAAAAAAAAGATTTTTCATATGAGTTTATCATCTTGTATTACATTATATATTGAATTCCAATAACAAATTTGGAATGTCAATCAATATAAAATTTTCCATTTTGTGATGTTCGAGTTAGACAATTAGTCCATATTTTTCAACTTCAAAAGTCCATTATTACTAACAAACAATTTTTTTATTAAATAATTTTTTTCATAATGAAGTTGTTAATTTGGATCCACATCCCAATCAATAGATCTAAGGATATATTAATCACCGCAAGCATTTGAATAAACGGTACCCATGGAAAAAACACCGTTTCATCACAAAAGTGACGCATCATTGCATCTACCCAATAAAAAATGATATCATGCCTATATATTAAGCCTATGTATGATTGAAATTTTATTTTATAGATTTATAAGATATAATAAATAATTTCTAACCTAGAATAATTATATTTATTACATCATTGATATTTTTTATTTTATAAATATATAACACAAGTTCTTACGTAAAGTTTAATTTTTGTGATGTATAATATTGGCTTAAATATTTTTTTACATATATTGTTGTTTAAAACATATTGAGTAATACATTATATATAATTAATAATATTATAAAATTATAATGTTGATTCATTTTAATACATATAATATTTTAATATTTATTTAAAATAGGGTAAAATAAATTTAAAATTATATTAAATGTAAATCTCATTTATATAAACCCATTATTATGTATAGTGTAATTTTTTATGAAAATTATTATATTTAAGATAAAAATAATAAAAATAAAAGAAAAGTTATTAATTTTATAATTTTATAATTCATCCAATATAGTATGATTTCTTTGTACATTGAAATTTAGTTTATAACATATCAAATAATGCCATATATGATCAATAATTTTCCAACAGTTTAATGTCCATTCCTTTAATATTATAATATATTAAAATTTTCTTTTTTTCATTTTTTATTGAAAATAAAAGGCATCTAAAATTTCTTTGAATAAATGAATGGTTACCAATGATTCAAAAAATATGAATGTTGCATTTTTTTAAAATTTAAAAATATTTTTAATTAAAATTTGAAATATAATTATTTAATATTATGTACATTTAGTCAACGTAATTTAGTAATTCCTAGTCATCATCCTCATAGGCGGCACCTAAGAAAAAAAAACCTAACGATGACAATGAGCGCATGTGATGAGCTTGCACACTCATTGTTATCATCCCCCTAGTAGAGGTAGCATTTGAAATCTTAAAAATGACAATGACTATGAGTGCGCACTCATTGTTGTCATCTCCTTGGTGTAGGCAACACTTGAGATACAAAAAATGATGACTACAACGAGGGCATGTTCATTGTCATCATCCCCCTAGTGCAATAATGCAGTTCAAAGAAAAAGGATGACAACCTCCAGCACATGTTGTGGTCATTGGTCCCCTAGAGGAAGCACCTAAGATGAAAAAAAAGATGACAACCACAAGCTGTGCTTTTGGTCATCCTCCCCCAAGAGGCAACATTTGAGATGAAGAAAAAGATGATGATGATGAGTTGCACTCATCGTCATCATCTTGCTAGAGCAACAACATAGTTTTCTAAAAAAAGACACAACCACCAGCTGTTGTTTTTTTTGATGGTGCACTGGTGGGCGCTGGGTCATGCAAGCCACTTTGGGCTTGATGGATCTTTCAGGTTCGGTACATCTAGCGCAGGTCTACAAATTTGGCTAACCTCAAATCCAGATTTACATTGGCTTTTTTACCTTCAGCTCCAATGTTTGAAAAATAAAAGTAAAAACAAATCATTTCAAAGCTTTTAAAAAAGTTTTAGATGGATTTGTCAGCTCATGTGCATGGATGGAAATGCAAAGAATGCGGAGGAAACTCTGGCTCCAAACTGATTGAAAGTGAGGCTGCATGGAAACTAAGCACCTGACAAGAAATTGAATCTAGTGAGTTGAAGAATGCTTTGGGTCATGTTCCAATGGAAGCTCCTTAAAAGAGGAACCATCTAGGAACCTTACAAGCTTGTTACATATTCTACCTAACACTCATCAGTGTCAAACACAATATCTGGTAATCTCAACTTTACAAGGCTACAATGCAATGTATCACATTCTACAGTCCCTGTTGAAATGGGGAACAAATATTTTATAAGTTAATAGAGTTATAGTAAAGTCATGCCCTGTTGGGCCTGAGTTGCACCCCTCATTTGATGCTTCATCCCCTTCTCGCGTCCACAAAGTCATGAAATAAGGGTATGAAATACTGAGACTCAGGATTAAATGAACCACGCTCGAGAACATTTATAGCTACAGTACACATAGCAGCATCAGTGATTGCTTGAAGGCGTTCAGGAAAAGAAAGGACAGGGCAAACTCAGTTTAGCACCAAATTTGTTACTAAACTGAGTTTCATGGCCCATTGAAGCCCAGTGTACATTTTTTTCCTGTTTTTTGAAATCTCGTCTCCTATGTGACCAAACAGGGGGTTCCGGTGGCCTCTTTGCCTGACTTTACGGATAACTTTAATAAGAAGTAGAAAGACTAGGGCCCCCTGGTTTGTCATATCTTCAGTGGATATTCTGAAAATGAATTAATTACCAATTAGGTAGTCCATTTCAAATTCCTGCCCCCATGTGGGGAGCTTCTCTCTTTGCTTTCTTGCGAAATACAAGGCTTTTATGTCCCCAACTTCCTGTCCCCCCTTTTTGGGGGAACAAAAGGTTGTATGTCCCAGCCATGACTTTACTCAATGAATCACCTCATGAAAAACTTCCACAAGGGATCTCAAATGGCAAAGGTTTGCCATCGTAACACTTGGCAAAAATTGTTCAAACATATTCAACAGGAATTTGTGTTGCAAGCATACTTTTGCAACACTCTGGTTCTCCACACTTTTTGAGAGAAAAGAGACAGAAACACCTTACAAATGTGTATTTTGATGCATTTGTGATGCTTTTTCAGAGGAAAGTCATCCAATTCTTTCCTCCCAAACGTTGGACAACAACACAATCCATCTTAATAAGACAATAAACTGGCTTCTAAGGCTCCTCGATTAAACAGGTAACTTGACCTTAGTAAGGATTCATGACTATGCCATCCAGATAACCAAATGCCCGGATATTTTGCCAAGTTCACTTTTCCTGCCAACTCTCCACTTTGCCAAATCACAAAGTCGACATTGCTACTTCCCTAGTTGGTACCTTGCGAAGTTCACTTTTCCTCTTTGCCAACTTGACATTGCTACTTTGCAAGTTCACTTCACCTTGTAGACTGCCCAAATGAGCTTCAAGTTGCCCAAAAAATTAAAATTTTGTGAGCTGTCCAAGCCCTGAATTTTTTTCTGTCTGCCCATAAAATTCTCTATAAAATCAGACTGCACCTGTCTATTTTTAGTTTTTTGCCACAGGCTGCCTAGGGTCGCCCCCCTTTCTCCTTCCTTCTCTCTCTTTTCACTGTTTTTTTGAACTTGATGGGCCTTTGAAGCTTGATGGGCCTTTGAAGCTTGAGAGGAGCATTTTCAAAATTCAAACCACCCCTAACTTGTTTTTTGAATGTATTGAGAGCAAATTGAGAGGTTCTGACTTCAAATTTCATGTTTTTAAATATCCATTTTTGTGAGTGATGTGGATTTGGAGCCATCCTAATGGGATGTGAGTCTATCCATTAAAATTCATTAAACCCTAAGATGAAACAAAGTTCATCCAATAAATACAATATATTTAAGTTTGTTTCATCCATGATGTTTAGATGCCACATGTGAATTCAAATTGCCAAACTTTATGGATGTGTGCCAAACCTACATAGCACAACCCCCTTATTTTTTTACAAGGTGTATATAAAAGGACATTTGGCTCATTGTTGAAGGCCATAACACCCACCAGAATACCTAGGATGTCCATAACCAAAGAATGTCCCTTCTAGCAACACTGATTTCCTGGATGAATATTTGATGAAGTTTAGCTTTCCATGCATGAAATTTTGTCCATAAAATTGCATCAACAAAACTTCATCTGCCTCCCCATTGAAATTTCACAAATGATATTTTATGCATTTTAACACATGGAATCTAGATACTTTCAAGGCAAAGAATAAACTGTGAATATGCTACACTTCATGTATGAAAAAAAAATAAAAAATCTTGGATGACATTATTTCATCTTGAGATTTCATGAATTTTCAAAGATGGACTTCCATCCCATTAGGATGGCTTCAAATCCACATGACTCACAATACTAATACATAAAACCCATCAAATTTGAAAAACCCAATTTGATCTCCATATATTCAACAAATAGTTTAGGGGGTAGTTTGGATTTTGAAAGGGCTCCTCTCAAATTTCAAAGACCCATCCAGTCAAAAAACAATGAAAAGAGTGAGAGAAGGGAAAAGTGGGGGAGCCCTAAACAGCCTGTGTAAAAACAGAAAAGCAGGGGCAGTCTGATGTTTTGGTGAACAATTTTGTGGCTACTGGAAAAAACCAGTGTTGGACGGTTCTTTGATTTTTCAAAGAATTGCTGGTTACGGGTCTTAGGAAAAAAATGAATTTCAAAGAACCAGCCAGTTCCTGGTTTGTGAAAATCCTGAATTCTGAGAATCGAGAGTTTTCGGTTTTAACAAAAAATAATTAAAAAAACACTGGTCAATTTTGAGGGGGTTTCACATGGAAAAGGCCAGTTTTTTGGGATCAGTTTTTAAAGAGAAAATTGGTCGGTTGTTGAATTGGTTATCAACCAGACCTCTGTGCCCGGATTTGTTATAACCAGTTATTTGGCTGGGTATTAATCTGATTTTTTAATAGACAACTATTCAGTTTTTTGATATACAAAGATAGTACATAATATGCATGTTTTGGGCATATTGTAGATTTCAAAGATTATCACTTATGACATAATAAAATGAGTTTTCTTTCAACTAAGGTGCTTAATAATGCTTAGAACTTACAACTCAAGCAAGGAAGCTTTTGAATAAGAAAACAAACAACAAGGAAAAAAGAAGAAATCAACCATAGCAGCCATAATCCATGAACCTAAATAATTCCTAATGTACTCTTAAGCAAAAAAAAAAATCCAAAAATTCAAATCAAAACTCGTCTTGGGCCAGTGGGGAACAAGGAACATCTGAAAGAAATGGGAAATCAAAAAGAAAAGTCGCAAAGTTCCAGGAATTCCTCACAATCAACTCACTTTTCAAATTCTGCATCAAGCCATGGTAGCAGTAGGAAGCAAAAGTGGGTGGTAGCAATGGGATGAGATGTGAAGTTGCACAAGGATGCAAACTCACATCTCCACAGACTTGCAAACAAAAACAACTAGAAATTTTAAAACTTGAGGTTTGAGTTTTGGAGTTCTGAAATGTTAAACTCTTCCAAGAAAGACAAACATAAAACATGCAAACTCCAAATGAAAGGCGAGAGGCAACATACCAACAAAAGACAGAACTCATAGTTGATCAAACAAAAAAATCAGAATTTTTTTAATTTAAAAAGAATCAACCTTCTTTCATATTGAACTCCCATGCATTTTGAATGCTCACCATGTTCATTCTTGAGTAAAAGCAAAACTAAAACTGGTGGTCTCCGATGCATCTTGCATCCCCGCCATGTTGATTCTTGAGTAAAAACAAAACTAAAACTGGTGGTGTTCGTGTGTGCTCTTACTGAGCTCGCATTGAAAAAAGTTGCCAGTTTTTGAATTCTAGACAAGCCAATTTTCATTCAAAGAACCTTGGCCCTTTTTTGGTGCCAGGTCTAGATTTTTTTATTTTGACAAATGCCGATTTGGTTTCGAGGGTGGCTTTTCTGAATTCGGCAAATGCCAATTTGATTTCAGGGGCAATTTTTTTGAATTCAACAGACGTTGGTTTGATTCCAGGGGCTGGGGTTTCATCAGTTGGGAACCAGAGGGTATATATACATATACCCAGACTAAGAACCAGAAAATAACCAATGACAGATTAAAGAACCACCCAACATTGAAAAAAACATTCAAGCCTTTGACAGCTCAGAAAGTTTGAATTTAGTGGGCAGCTTAAGCTCATTTGGGCACTCCACATGGTGAATTGGACTTCACAATTTGGCAAAATAGCAAAATAGCAATGTGGAATTGGCAACTTGGGAATGCATTTTGAACCAGGCAATGTTGACCTCGCAAATTTGCCAAGCGGGGTTAACAAATAGGAAAATTGAACTTTCGCAATGTCAACTTGGCAATTTGAAAAAATGGAGTTGAGAAAGAGGAAAAGAGAATGCCACAGCATTATACAGTTGCACACACCCATGGAAAGACCACTTAATTATGTCTACTGTGGGCACACAATCGGAGAGTTCAATGCCCAAGTCCCAATTCTCTACTTCAGCCACTATGGGCCCTTTTGACATTTGTAAGAAAACATCTTCCCAGAAGACGAATGCCATGTTGCCACAATTAGTTTAAGTGACTTGCAACTTCCATTAACTTCTCATATGGGCTAGAGTGGTGATGCCCGTGAGGTTTGATGTGGATTGGTGCTTTCATTTTATAGTACAAAACCCTGAGTCCAATTACTTAGGGTCAGTTCCCATGTGGCCCACTATACAACTAACTTACTATATGGTTAAATTTAGGAAAGCCCAAAAAATATTGACCATGACATTTCCATGTCATTATTGTCACTTGCTGAACTATTATTTTTGTGGAGATTCTTTGGCCTTCTATAATTCATCCTCCAACCCCCCTTCAGACTTCAATAGCATTTTATTTTATGTTTGGGTACTCTCATGTGATGGTTAATGAATGGGCTGGCTATGGGTGGCACACATGGCAACCTTACAAGGTCTTAATAAGGTTTAAAAGTCCAAAGGGTAACTTGCAAATACACAATGCCGTGCTAAAAAAATTAAAATTACCTGAGAACCCTTGGTGATTATGTTTTCACTTATTCCTTAATTATTGGTGTTGAATGTAGTGACTGGGTGGGCCACATGAAAATTGACCCCTCTTATCAGTATACATAGTAATAACTAGTGGTAACCCTGTGCATAATGCACAATTGTGTTATTTCAAGTTAATTCCCAAAGCGTTCCGCAGAGGGAGGGAAGGTCGGTTAGGCAATGCTTTTGGCGCCTGGATTTTGGAGTCCGTTGTGTAGTAGTAATTTGTCGATTAAGATGTCAGTCAACGTTCCAGATCTCGACACGTGGTTAGTTAGTCACCCTGGGTACCCGTATCTTTCTCTCTACCTAATAATGACTCTACAGGAAAAGTCGCAGTTTGGGACCTAAAAATTTACCAAAAGGAAAAAAGGTCGCAGTTTTAATTGAGACCTGGAAATTTACCAAAAGGTTGAGCCGTATTCAGTTTTAATTGGGACCTGCGAAATTTACCAAAAGGATAAGCCGCAGTCAATTTTAATTGGCACCTGAAAATGTACCAAAAGGAAAGTCGCAGTCAGTTTTAATTGGCACTTGGAAATTTTATCAAAAGGGTGCACTTTTGGGCGATTTCATAGCAGTTACTGGAGTCACTGTCACATACGGACGAACGGACTAAGTGAATTAATACTAGTGATACCTGTGACCTTCGGACGCCTATGGCTACGCCACTCCAACCACCCGTGACACCTCGCCCGGCCCCCCGCAATGGCTGCCCTGGTCGCAATCCACGAATGTCTGATGATCGAAAGTTCTCACAACAGTTCTCAATTAAATGTGTGTACTTTGAAGTTTGTGCCCGTTGCCCCCCCCCCCACTTTGGTTCTCAAATCGATTCCAAACAAACGGTTGTGAAGTCAGCAGAAACGGAAGTGAAAATGATGACCGACGGTTCTTAGGGCGGTTATCTGAGACATGGCATTACGCTCCTCCAATTAACTGCCCAAAAGTAGTGATAATAACTGTCATGTTGTTGGGGAGATCAGGTTTTAGAGACAGACAGGTAAAAAATTCTTTTTTTTCATTATTTACCACAATTAACTGCCCTAGAAAATAGTGGTAATAATTGTCATGTTGTTGGGGAGATCAGGTTTTACGGACAGACGAACAAACTAAGTGAATTAATATATATGAATTATGATATATCACCCACTAATTGTAAAACTCTCAAACTACTCAATAAGTTAATCATATGAGCTAGGAAAGGGCAAGTTCTGCTTCCTTTTCCATTTGTAAAGAATGGGGTCCATTTTATAAGAGGATGTGGCCTTATGTGTAAGGTTTTCACAAAACCATAGTGAAGGAGGTTGGCACTTGGCCCTAGTACGATTCCCCATTTTTGGGGAACTCTACATGTAAACTGTCTCAAAAGAGAATGTGACCTTTATGTCCAAGGTTCATGGGGAACTTCACATGTAAACTGTCTCAAAAGAGGATGGCACCTTTATGGGTAAGGTTTGTGGGGAACTCTACATGTAAACCCTCTCAAAAGAGGATGGCACCTTTGTGCATAAGGTTCATGGGGAACTCTACATGTAAACCCTCTCAAAAGAGGATGGCACCTTTATGTGTAAGGTTCGTGGGGAACTCTACATGTAAACCGTCTCAAAAGAGGATGGCACCTTTATGCGTAAGGTTCGTGGGGAACTCTACATGTAAACCGTCTCAAAAGAGGATGTCACCTTTATGCGTAAGGTTTGTGGGGAACTCTACATGTAAACTATCTCAAAAGAGGATGTCACCTTTATGCGTAAGGTTCGTGGGGAATTCTACATGTAAACCGTCTCAAAAAAAGGATGATACCTTCTGTGGAAGGTTCCCATAATTTACAGCGTATCCCACCCACCACGTCTAAATACCAATGCAGTAAAAATATCTTGACCCACAATACAAGGTTCCCATAATTTACAGCGTATCCCACCCACCACGTCTAAATACCAATGCAGTAAAAATATCTTGACCTACAATACAAGTGCAACATAGCTGTAAGACCATTTGTTTAGTCTTGTGGATCAGTGCTGAGAAGCAACCAAAGAAATTTAGAGGACTTTTCCCCATGGTAGGAGTGGGAATGCTGGTTCCCCAAGGGGTCTTTGACATTGGTGATGCAAGAAGCTTGACAACAGCTGAGCTTAAGGAATGTCAAAGTGTTTCCAGCTTCAAAGGGTTAAATTATGGGGTGAAATTGAATTTTTAAAAAGGCATGAGATTCCAGTTGAGATGAGTTGTCGTTGACAAATTTTCACATATTTGTGTAAAAGTTACACCGGCTTCTAAAATCATCCCCAAAATTTGTGACTCCTGAGGACCTGGGTCTGGCAGCTTTTTAGTGTGGGCCTTTTGGTCATGATGGCTCTTTTCAAACTACTCAATTGCCTGTTTCATCTGTTGCTAATGGGTGGGAGAACTGATGTTTGCCTATGGTGCCCCACCTGAGCAGCCCACTCATCCCGCCATGTTCCCCGGTAGCAAAGCAGCAAAGAACAGCAAAGATCTGTGCAAGCTCACTTGCCACTAAGATGTTGCAAAATGGCAAGGGGGATCCATCCGTTTCACTAAGCATCAATCAAAAAAAAATGTCAAGATAGGACACACAAATACAACTACAGCACCTAGCTTAGACCCTAATTTTCCTGCAACAATAAATCTTTAATACCTATTCATAGTCCAATTTCAAAAGGCTTTTGAAGGCCCACTGTTGATTGTTTTTCTTGGTAGTTTTACAAAGTGAGAACCTGCAAAAAGTAAGTCTCCTGGGTGAACGTAAGCACAGCACAGACTGAGGCTGCTGATTTATTGGGATTTTTTGGAGGACCTCTTTGTCATCTAAGAGTAGAATCAAATATCTATTTTGGAGTGACTGTAAAATTGTCCACTAGTACATGTTACAACCCTATAGAAATCCCCAATGCTCAGAAAAATATAAAACTGGGGTTGGAGGGTATAAATAAACCAAATAACACAAGAGATTTTGGAAGGATTTTATGGAAAGTTCCTTGTAGCACTTTTTGGGACTATCTGCTGAACATTTAGTAAGGTCATGCTAAAGCAGAAGAAGAAAGAAACTTCTGGTTCAAAAGTTGGCTTCTAGGCTAGGTGGGCTTTTCACAAATCCAAGAGGGAGAGCTAAACCAAAGCTCTTCACAAGCATGACAGGTGTGCAGTCATCAAATATATCCAACACTACGTGTTAAAAGCTTCCAACAAGCATGGGATGCAGGTTCAAGGTTTTAGTCTTGCAGCATTCTGCTTCTAGACCGCTACCTTGAATGTTATGGTACAAGCTATTCTCTTCTGTTTACCAGAATACCAGAAGATTTATTAATATATTTTTATGTGTTCTTTGAATCTTACAATATCAAAATGAAATTCAACAATCATATAGGTTTTACATCACTTTCACTTTTTTTACTATGGATTTCAAACTTCAATTTGCCTCTAAAAAATAAAATAAGAAATTCTACAATGTGCCAGATGAGTATGTGCAAGATGAATGTCTGACTTACTATTTTAAGTTCTTGAAGTGAATCAACATTCATAAAATAATGTGTCACAATTTGTGATGTCAAAAATCATGTCATGACAATTTATGTTGTTTACTCATCATGATTTCATGTTGTCATGGCAATCTTGCACATACTTCTAATCATGTCATGGTAACTTTTGTGTATGTGTTTGTTCATAGTGTTTTGACAATTTGTGAAATTATTTGATCAAATTGCTCATGGCAATATTTGTGTTTATGTTTACTCATAAGGTTTTGGCAATTTGTGAAATTAGACAATCAACTTTGTCATAAGTGCATATTGTGTGTTGTTTGATATTCATGTTACACCACACAAATTGTATTTTTGTGTTATCTACTCATCTTGCAAGACTATTTGAGTTTGTGTTGTCATCTTGCAATAGGCAAATTGTGTTTGTGTTGTTTAATGTTTATCTTGCAAGAAAAATTTGTCTTTATTCCATGTGATGTGACTTGAATTGAATTCAAATATGTGTTGGGAGGACAAAAAAAATTTATTTCCAAATGTGATGATATGAGTAATGCAATATGAATGGGTTTCTCTATGGAATTGTCTCTTATAATTATTATCCATGGAATTGTCATCCAAAAAATATGTTGTGAAATCTAAACTTGTTCCCTGAAACTAGCTCTCATGTATCATTGTCACTAGAATTATTTGTCAAATGTTGAAATGTTCAAGAAATAATTTTGCAAAGAACAAAATTTTGAAAAGGAAGAATTTTTTTTTTGGAACATTCAAGAATATTCAATCTTTGATATGGAATCTTCAAATTTAATTAATTATTTGACAAGCATGTGTTGAGGTTACCCTATATATATTTGTCAAATATCAGCGTGTTATTCACCTCTATGTCACTTGCAACATCTACTTAGACATGTAGGGGAAGGCAATGGCTCAATTAATGGATATTCATTATGGTAAAACTTTTTCTAAAATTCCTTTTTTTGCTTAGGAGAGTTAATGATGCAAGATGTGGAAAAACAATTCTTCCACTTTGAACAATATGATTTCATATGAAAAATAGCTTTGTAGTTGTGAAGTAATATTGGGGCTACCTTTGAATTCAAATGGTTTGGTCGAAAAAAAAAATTCATTTCATTGGTTTAATCAAAACATAACCGACCTCTCTACACCTTGCAAGTAGCCAATTGATTTTGGACATACCAATGAGATAATGGGTCAAAGCATTAATGGGGTATTCCATTTAAAACCAAAAAAAATAAAAAATCTTAAAAGTTCCCAAATTTATTTTTCCTTCATGAAACCTAAAACCTATTTTAAATTGTCCTCTTTTTGAATGTCAAATGAAATAAATTCTCTCCAAGTACTTTTATTCTTATTACTAAGAAATTTCTTAATACTTATCAAGAATCTTTAAACTTGTTTAAAGTAGAAATGGTTTGCATATAATAATACCTTAATAATGTATGTATCTATGAAGCAAAAAAAATTCCAATATGAATGCATCATTAAATTTTAAGTACATGTTCAATTAAGGAGGTCCACAAAAAATTTCATGAGACATTCCTTTTTAACACCCCAACCATGATTGGACCCTTATAATAGTAATGAAAAATTGCGACTATCACAACAACAATATTTGAATAAAATTTCAATGCATAACCTAATTGTCCTTAGTTTTCTTATTCACGTTTTGGCCATACATGAAAAAAAAAAGAAAAAAACATTTGTAAATATTATTACATGTTTTATGCAAGTAAACAATAATTGCCATGGAGATCAAAGTTGATGTGAATAATTTTAACATTATCCATTATCCATTTAATGTGAACAAAGTCATGGATATTTTCAAGTATATTGGATGAATCTTCATCAAGAAAAAATACACTATTGTTGTATTTGTAATTACAAATATTGTGTTGTCTAAAGGTGTTTTTTTTTGAGGGAGGAGTTTATTGCCGTTCAAGCTAGACAATGTGTTCTTACAACCAAAATGACAAAGATCCTTTTGAGTTGCATTATTGTGGTGGATGTATTTTTTATTGCTTTTTAATTGAGGTGCCATATGTTAAATGAATTTTATTTTTTTTAGTTTGTGAAATTAGGTCTCATTTTTCAAGAGGGTTGTTAAAAAGTCTTTTCGTGTTTTCAAGTTCATAAGTACAATCACTTTTCTTTTTGTGTTTTTGGTGGTGATAAGGATTCCCTTTCTAAAATTGCAAGTTCATCCATTCATCATTGTCCTCTTTTGCAAGCATGATATTGCATAATAGCAACATTCAACACCACAAATATCTATCATTAGTAGAAACATTGACTTTTGTTATTTCCTTTTTAACAACACCAACATTAGCCTACTTTGGTCCTTGAATAATAGAAAGTTATTTTGTCAAAAGGCTACTAAATGGTAAGTAGAGGTAGTGAATGAAAGGAAAACTAAATTGAAATATCTTTGGTAGTGTGCTTATAGCCACATGTAATAATTCTCCTACTATTAATTTAAAGCATCTTTAGTAGCATCAATAAAAAGCCTTGTATATCAAGTTTTGGATGACGTTGTGTCATAATCATGTGAAGATTGTTCTTGTACAAAGGCTACTAAGGTGTCAAAAGACCTTGAAAAAAAATGATTGATTCTAATTGGTTAGCAATAGTTATTTGTCACACATTGGTAACTATTGGTTGGTTGATCATAATGATTGGTCCACATGTGGCATTTAAATGTTCCCTTAACTTATATTGTCCAATGTTTACTTTTATTAGTGGGGGGAGTGGAAAACATTGGCCATTAAATTTGGATGTGATAAACATTGATATTCCCCAAATACAATGCATTGCTATAGTTAGTATTATAACATACTAATATATAGAATGGGATTCATGGTACGGGAGTTGAAGTTTTTTCTCTTACCTTATTTGTTTCACTAAGTAGAAGTGTACATTAATTTCAATATGACTTATAATAATAATGATTTAAAAATAATAATATTTATTTTGGAAATATGGCTTGAACCATGTCCCATTGCACAATTTTACAATTTTATAAAGGAATCAAAATGAATATCATGTTTGTTCCAATTGCTTCATATTTTAATCATAAATAAAATAAAATATGTTTTACATAATGAAATAAAATTTTATTTTATAAAACACTAGATTTCATGGAAATGATGATAGAATTTTGAGAATTTTCAATTTAGGGGTTGCAATCAAAAGAAAAATCATATTACTATTTTTAATAGTTAGACGACATTCCAAAGGTTTGGAAAGAAATATATGAAATGTGGATACAAATTCAAGAGTTAATTATTTTTTTAAATAAAACTTTGGCTTTCAAAATTAAATTTGAAATTGATATAAATAATAACGAGATATTGAAAACCAAATGGGAATGTGATAAGAAAAATAAAGTTTGAACATCACTAGTAGTGTGCAGCAACGTGGAGATCAAGTTAATGTTTATAATAAAACTTTGGCATTCAAAATTTAAAACTATCATATTGGAAGTGTGATGGAATCTTGCATTCCTTATTATGTTTATGCTTCAACATGACGTTTCAAATTGTTAAAGTAATTGTGATCACCCGTTGTTTCATATATTGATTGAGAGACTAAATATACGTATCCACCATTCATTGTTTAAAATCTCAAAACATTCCATAGGACAAACAAGACTTAAGACACAAGACAACATGTTGTGTCACAATTCTTGTTGTGATACCCTAATTGTCTTTGCACCCATATTGCTAATAACAATTAACCTTTGGTTGGTTTACCATATCATATTGGACTTCCCTAAGTCCATAATCCACACACCTATGAAAGTTATCGATAATGCTTCAACAATTTCAATTGGATGACTCATAATAATTTATAGTTTAATGTAAACAAAAAGCATGCAACTTGTTTGTAGTTTTTTTTTAAAAATGTAGTAAAAGGTTAATAATTGAATGTCATCATGGTGGGAGTACTATAATTTAATCTCTTATCACAAAATCCAAGGCTTTTCAAATTTTGAATCAATTTATGTTTGTTATTTGAAATGTAATATTATTCCATCATGTGGCACTTTTGATACTTATATATCCAAATAAATATAAAATACAACAAGTGTGTCAATTATTTAACTTTGAATATATTTAATGCAATTGTGTCATTGCACAAGAACAATTTAAATAATAATAGGTGTTTAAATTTCATTAAATTAATTCAAAATTTGTTATTTATATGTATTATAAATTGGAGGTCTATGATTCTATTTGGTTCTACTGATTGCTAAACAAATTCCAAAAAAGGGACAACCTTCAACTTTGGGCCTCAATTTGAAGGGGATCAAAAACAAATACTTTGTTGATTTCTCTAAATGAAAATGAAGGCACCCAAGGTAATGTACATGGAAAATATTTTTTATTAGTGATTTCAAAGCATTGCTTTCACAATAATATTTCACTACACATGTTCATATTGTGACATTGGGACCTTGATTCACTATTAGAAAAACATGTCTTTTCCATCTGAAGTATGGTGATTAGAACAATTGAGTAATTGATGTTATTTTATTCAAATGATTGGGTGTGTTTTTTTTATTATTACAAAAAGATGTATGATTGATCATATGATTGAATTCAATATATATCTATTTTAGTCATTTGAAACCTTGCTAATTACAAGTGGATTATGTGGCACTAGCTATTTAGAAACTATAGTTTTCATGACCTGTTGTGACATGATTAAAGTATGGAAATTGAATTGTGATGTGGATGACAATATGACAACATGTAGTACATAAAATATGCCCATTTTATTAATGAGTACCTAAATTAAATACAATTTAAAAAATGAAATAATAATTTATATTAGATAAAATTTTAGAAATTCAAAACTTGTAAAATTGTACCTTGTGACATAAATTTCATTACATGATTACATAATTTAACACTATCATCAATGAGATTACATTGTAATTTTGGAATGATTATTTGAAATTCATTTATGTTTATATCAGAAATTAAATGCACCACAAAATTATTTGTAATAGTGGAATTGAGAATGTTTGAAATAAATTATTTAATTTCACATGTGAATTTATGAAATTCACTTATTTTAAAATAATTTAAGTGATGAATATTTGACTTTATGCCCAAATTAAGATATTAAAAATTAATGTAGATTTTGACATTCCAAATTAAAGACATTGTAAATGACATAAATTATGAACATAAAAATTGAAAGTTAAATGTAACTAATGAAAGTATATTAAATTTATACACCAAATCAAAATTTAAGAAGTTACATTTGAACTTCTAAAGTAAAATTTTTAAATGAACGTAATGTGTTTATATTTTGAAATTTGAAATATTTCAAAATTCAATGTAATCATGACAAAATAAATCAAATGAAATAATATTTTAAATAAACTTGGTATCTACATTATTATTAACAATCCATTGATGGAAAAGAAAATGAATTGATGTTGTGGAAATTAAATTTCATTTGAATGAAAATATTGAATGACATTACATTTAACTTGAATTGAATTCAAATTTAATCAAGGATTTCAAAAGATGCAACTCTCAAGGAAAACTTTGTGAAGGGAAAATTTGGACATAAATCATGTTATGAAGCTTTTGAAAGAAAGGTCTAGCAAAGGAAACCAATTTAATGCAAGTGTTAGTTGTGGCTTGAATTGAGAACCATTTATGGAATCAATAATGTTGATATAGCTTTGTGCAATTACAAGATTTGGAATTGAATTCCAAATGCTCCATGCTTCTTGGTAGACACGCAACAAACATAGGGATGGTTCTATTGTTGTCATTGGGGAAGCAAAAACAATACACTTATTTTTTCCTTTGTTTGCATGTAGCCAATGTATTTGAGGAAACTTGTTTCAATTGAATTCCAATACATTCCAATATTCAAATTCCATTGAAAATAGATGGGATGCAAATTGGTGTAAAAGATATTGACTATGATGTTTGAAAAAAATTCGAGAGAGACACAAATCTAAAAAGACACTTTTCCGTTCTTCTTTATTTGGGAATTGGTTAAACATATTCTAATTTGTAACTATAATCCAAAACAACTTATGAAACCTTAAATTACTTTACCTAACCCAACTCTGATGAATCATCATCATTAGAATAAATAATTTTAATTTTTTTCTTTTGTAGCCCAAGTCACAAGTATAATGTAATGAAGTGACTAGTCAACACTATGTTGGAAACTTTTTTCCATTATTGTTATAGTAAGTATAGTTTAGATTTTTAATTTTTCCTTTAGTTCAACCATGACAAGTAACACCACCTAGCACCAAGGTTATTTACTTCAACATTAATATTCTGTGACAAGCTATCACCAATGTCATCAAGAAAGAGGAAGTGACTACCTTCACCCAATTTGAACTTGAAAGCCTATATATGGAACTTGCTTTCAATCTCATACAAAGTAGTTTTAGACACATAAGAATAAACCTTAATATATTAAGTTGTTTGTCTTGAATTTGACAATTGTAGGTAATTTCAAAGGATGCCACTTAAGATAGCTTAACAATGGAAGGTAGAAAAAGTTTCAATAACTCAACCATTTTGATTTATGATCATTTTTTAATGTCAATTTCAAAAAAAAAATCCCAGACTAGCTTTAGACATGTTGGTTAGTTTGAGAAAATAATTCAGTATACATTGGGGGCAGGGTTGACACCGGCCATTTTGTTACTTTTGGAACATATCTCAAGTATATAACTTTTTAAATTTAATTTCTTGGGTTTAGGCATGTAATTGATATAGGTGGTCCAATTTTATTGGTGGTACAGTACAAGTAACTGGGAAAGAAATCAGTTTTGGGCTATCTGTAACACGTCAAACTAAACTCATCTAAGAGTTTTTATTTATTTTATTTATTTAAGAGCTGCGGGAACCCAGACTTTTGAAATGTGAAGAACCAGGTCCAAAACCAGACTAGAGGTTCTATCTTTTTTTGGGTGAAAAATCCTTGAACTGGTGGAACCAGGGGTTCTTTCATTAAAAAAAGGTTGGAACTGGGACCAGAGGTCCTCTTAAAAAGTCAGAATGGACCAACACGTGCTTCCACTTAATAACAATGCATGTTGATGGTCATGTTCTTTGCAAATGTTAAACTTCATCATTCATAGTTAGTCAATACTAGGAGTAAGCTTTTGTTCTTGAATGCCAATTGGAATACATAATATGCATTATTGAGCACCTCTCAATTTGGTCTTGCCTATGTCAAAAACAAAGTCAAAATATAAAGATTCCTAT
>Ga0116229_10003095_pt1 | contig 27269 bp, 16 predicted proteins | sample S1TSphgellanicum_3_FD_87313 | JGI IMG/M metagenome (GOLD analysis project Ga0116229, IMG submission 87313) | Host-associated microbial communities from peat moss isolated from Minnesota, USA - S1T2_Fc - Sphagnum magellanicum MG | ecosystem: Host-associated > Plants > Peat moss > Unclassified...
AAAAAAAAACCGAAAAAAAAAGAGGGAAAAGAGGTAGAGGTTAGATGAGGTTTTGGGGGGGTGGGGGGGGGGGGGGGGGAACACTTTGAGAACCTGACGTCCTACCCTAAACCCTAAATAAACCCTAAGTTGATCTTCTTGCTCGTTGCATCAGGCGAGTCGACGTCCTACCCTAATCCTAAACCCTAAAGTAGTTGCCCTGGAGTCGTGGCGCCGCAACATTGTCGCTGTGCGTCCACGGTTTATACTGCAGTTGTCTCCTCAAAGGACATATCTTTGTGCCGAGCTTGTGTGCTTGAGGTTTGATGAATTTCTTCTTTTGTTTTTGTTAGATTCTTGTTGTTCTCGGTTGTCTGTCACATTTTTTACAGGAAGTCTTTGTACAGTCGGTGTTGTCTTTCCTTTGGTGTGTTTGCTTCCTGCTCGGTGTGGAGCTTAGTCTGCTGCTGTTGCTACGTTGTGGGGAGCTCCGATTGTGTGGGAAAGATAAGAGGAGAAAGATAGGAGCAAAGGTCTCTCTTTTTTTTCTGTGGGGAGCGAGACAGAGTAGAAATGGAGCAGCGTGAGTATGATGAAAACGCACTGGGCACCGAGTGGACGCTCAACTGTGTCCACCTCTATGAGAGATTAGTCTGGGCCTAGAAAACCCTTTCTGACTTGCGCTGCTCAAGTCTCCTCGCTCTCTAATGATCCGTGCAGTGGAGCCACGGGAAAATGTCGAAGATCGTATTAGAGTACTAAATGGACAGCCAGAATGAAGCAACCGTTTCTACCTTGTTTGTGTGTTGTCGTCGTTAGCGGATTCTCGCCCAGAAACGAACTCCAATAATGTATTGCAAGAAAAACATAAGTACATGTTCCTAATACCTCGATCGAACTAAATTTCATTTCTTTAGCTTCAGGTGCTGGCCCCAACAAAGAAACGAATGCAAACGATGGAATCGCAGCAGTTTAGGGGTTTAGGGCGAATCCAGAAACAGAGTAGGGTTTTGTAGGGTTTGGGGTCAATCTTCACAAAGACTGGAGCTCGAACAGCTTCTGATGTATGATTATCGGGTTGCAGCAGCATTCATGTGGAAGAGAGTAACAAATCATGTGTAGCCTTTCCAAGGTTTTTACCTGAGGGCGTTGCCCTAAGATATCTTCACTTCAGTTTGGCTGTGACTGTGATGTGCTTGTATCAGGATGTAACTGAAATAGAATTGACCGATACAAATCCCTTCGGAGCTTTGCATGTTTGGAATCAAACCAAATTCGTCTGGGAGAATTTGGGAACTAAACCAAAAAGTTACGTCTTTCTGTCTGTTCTCCTATTGTCCAACTTTCGTTTTACTTTGTATCTGCAAGGAGTCAAGGTCTCTATTGCAACAGAGATGCTCTCAACACCCATAAAACTGGACAGATGATAAAATACAACACATCAATTTCAAACAGAGCCTTCTTCATAATCTCCTCCCTGCCTCGCCACTTGCTCCCGTCCACCAAAGAGACCCATTGTGAATAAGTACATTGCTGGGCTTAGGCAGCCTGAGCAAAACCCAGTTGCAAGTTTCCATAGTCAAAAATAGTATGAAAAGCCCCCATGAAAATGTCTCCTAAGATTCTGTATACACCACATATGCATCATCATTGTGTAACAAAATAAGGTGCATGTAAATACAAGGTGCTTCTTATTTACAAAATGGACATTCAGAACTCTGAGAAATAAGTCTTTTTCAGAACAAAAAGTAAAATGAAAGAATGTCAAGAGCATGTTTGTTTCTTTTTCCCCTAAGGATTTGCGCCCAAATGTTAAAGGAACTGATGTGATACCATACTGTTCCTGCTGGAGGAGGAATGTCAAGTCCTAGGAAGCCACTGACGCACTGAGCTTCCGGACCTTCTCCAACCTTCAGAACATACTGGAATACACATACATCCAACAATACTTCAGTCATTGGAAACTTGCCAACCTTCCTCTCTGTGCAGAGGGAATAGAATCCTTGCCACCAGCCATTCTTGTTGGGTGGTGGATCCAATGCCAACCAGAGATTCATCTACTGCATTGACAGGTTTTAAAGTTGGAGAAAAGGGGGAATGGGTTTGTGCAGAGAGGGAAGCTGAGAAGTGCTACTATAAGTAGTCCGAGGAAGAATTGTCACAAGCTCAAATATTTTGTCAGCAATTGTGAAGGCAACAGTTGGCATGGACGAGAGTGAATCACAATCCATCAGTGATTCTCCCTTAGGACTTGGCAGACACTCACAGAGCTGTTATGCAATCCAAATGGAGCAACACACAACAACAAAAACCTTCCTGTCAGATGACTGCAAAGATCGACAAGATCCAACTTGAACACCTTTGCTTGATGCACATTATTACCATACAAGTTGAATCTCACCACATTCAAGATTTGAGAGCTGGTTCACACAGTACACTAGTGACTTTTGGGTTTTGTGGGTTTAGGTGAACAAATCTACCTGATTGAGGTACACATCAATATGTTCCCTGGTTCAATTGGCTCTCGACTGATTTGGTGCCCACACTACAGCCATCTCACAGACTGTGCACCCTGGGTCAGATCCTTCCATCCATCAGAGACATTCACAGCATCCTTATTGAGAACACTAGCAATACCTGGCTCACTGTTGACATTCACCACAGACAAAAACTCTTCCATGTGAGAATCCTGTCAAAAAAAATCTGCGACTTCCCAGATCACCCATTGTGGTGGGGAAAAATCACTACTGATCTTTGCCTCAATCAGCACCAGTCACATCAGATACCTACCTCAAAACAAAGAGAGCTCAACAGTTACACAAGCCTTTTCTCATTGGAGCCAAATTGGCATAGCCCAATCTGAGAGCAGACTTTCATGGGATTTGTCTGCAGTGAAAACAAACTACAAAGTCTAGACGCACATCATGAGTGGAAAAAATGCAAACATGAGGTGATCACCAACAGATTTAGGTGATCACCACCAGCACATAAGAAATATGTCAGTACACAGATTTAGTCCAGACACAAGAAAAAGGTGTAAACTCCTACTGTTCAATATGACATGCAGGTGCCATCAATGTTATGATTTTCAAATGCAAAACAGTTCTGCAGGAAGTGCAAGAGTTAGCAGAATATAAAACCTCTTCCAGAAGCAGTTCAATAATCTGATCACCGTATTGTTCAACAATCATCTTGCATTCACCACTCACAACACCAGTAGCACCAATGGCCAAATTAATCTCCACCACAATCCCTTAGGTTGTCACACACAAACACACAGAGCTTGATGATTGCCATATCAATATCAGGAAAAAGATGCACCCATCAGAAGAAACACCCAAAAATCGTTTTCAGAAAGTAGTACTATAGTGGAAAGTGAGAGGTTTTTTGTTTCTGAATTTTTTTCAACAAACCACAATCAGAGCTTCTTTGAAAGTACTCACAATTAGTCCAGCCAGTAGAGATGTACCTGAATCTGCAACTGCAGCACATCCTCATTTGCAAAATCTTGCAATGGAAGTCAAGTCACTGTAAACAAATAATATTACCGTATTTGAACTTGTATATAAGAATGTGGAAATCCATAAACAAAACACCAGCACCACCCATTTCCTTGAAGCAACATGATGTTACGAGGTACCTGAACTTTGTCCACCAATAAGCACATCACCCATATTGAACTGCTGCAACAATGTACATACAAGCTGCTTAGTAGTCTGTGATTTGATGGAGAATTGGAGGTGCTAATCACCCATCATCTCTTGCATGCTTCAAAACCAAACGATTGATCAGATCCTGCCATTTACATGCCAATGGCCTTTGTGATTGACTGGGGTGTAGACATGTTCACCCTTGAAGTGCTTAGGATCAACACCACCAAACACCAACTCTCCTCCATGCTCTTTGTCAGTTGCATCACGGTTCAACCAGAATGAGAACACAGGTTCCTTCACAAGTCTCTGCTCCAACATATTGTACCTGTAGGGTGGTGGTACACAACATGCTTACAACCATCTGCTTTCACTCGTTGAAACTTGAAACCATTCTGGCTGGCTGGCTGGCTGGCTGGCCTCCAAAAGCTTCATATGAAAGCAGAGCACAAATCAGCTTGGACTAACCCACCACACACTTCATCCAATCGAAAGAAATTGCAGGAGCTCCAGTCTCAAAGAAGAATAGTGATACCGAGAACAAAATGTGTATAAACAAAGGAGATCAGTATACCAGACAGGGGTCACATGGTTCACAGATATCTCCTTGAAGCCAAGGCCAAGGATGTCATCAAACTTAGCTATCACGAAAGCAAGCCCAGGCTCCTTGGTTGCCTCTGCAAACATCTGCACATCAAGAAGCAATAATGTTCAGAAATATGCTGTTCACATGAAACCAGACATCATCTTCTTCTTCTTCTTCTTCACAAAAAAACAAACCTTGCAGAAAAATGGCAGCTCGATGAGAGTGATGTAATTAAGCACCTGGCCTTTCATGGTGAGGTCACCAAGAGTGATGTCATCTTGGCTAAGGAAACCTTCCATGGACCCTGACACATACCTTATTGCAAAAGCAGTGCCTGAAATAGATACATTAATCCCACCAAAGAAAAAAAAAGCTCAGTTTGAGCAACAACAAACCACTTGTCCACAAAGGACTTGCCAAAGACTTGCCAAGGACTTCATGCCTTGAAGGACCTCATGTAAAGGCAGACTTGGTACTGTTGTGGAAACACCCAAGGGGAATGAATTCACAGAGTTGGAATCATGGCAGGGAAGTGAAATCATACCATCTTTTTTGAATGTGCTTGACTTGCCAGACTTGTACTTGTGGTGGAAGTAGCACACACAAGCTGAGAGCATCCTCACCCATGCATTGTAAGAGCATGTTTTGAATGTAGAACAGTAAAAACTTGCCTACTGTTTGGTTCAAAAAAATTGGTTTCGGTGCATCATGATATTTGCACAGGATGTGGTGGTTTGCAAAAGCCATTGCATAGTTTAAATCTTGCATTGGATTGGGTTAGATTTGTCCCCACAACACAGTCTCCCACTGCAATTGATTCACGAGATTATTTGATTGGTCCATTCACTTTGCTTTTAGTGGTCTTCCCACTCTCTTTAGAGTCCCACTTTCAAGTCACTCTTAGCTCACTCGAAGGAACTAAAGAGCAGTTTGCCAAAATTGTAGAGAATCAAACTCAATTCAAAACACAAATTAATTTTACAACATAACTGCAACAAAAGGTGTGTCTGTAAGTCAAGCAATTTCACTAGATTTTGAATGAATTCGTGAACTTAGTGAGGAAGCAATGAATTCAATGGTCTAGCGACCAGGGACAGATGAATTGCACCCATATATTGTTAAAATTTTCAAATATTTCAATTAGAGCTGTCAAACTCTTTGGGTTTTTTTTCCCTCAAAAAATTAATTTTTTCAGCAAGATTTGTCAAACAAAAGTCATAGGTTCGATATGTAAATAAATATTGTTGAAGGTGAGGAATTATATTGATACAGGCTTAATACCCAAGATAGGTGGGGATAGTTTGTGTGTGTATATATGTTTGCCAATGTTTCATTCTCTTACTCATATAAGTGGAAACGAATAGGTATTTTGACTACTACAAAAACAAAGAAAGCAAGCTGGAATTCCATCACAATTTGGGTGTAAACACGTTAAAAGGAGCCAAGCATTGTGTCACAACTATTTAAATTAGAATTTTATATTTTTAAAAAATCACAAAAGGAGCATAATAAATTAGATTTTTATTTTTCTTCCTTTTTAAGTTTTATTATTTATAAATTTTCATTGTTCAAAATTTGATGCAAATTGATAATGTTTGAAAAAAAAATTTGCAAGTTCAAAGTAACTATAATAACTTGGTTTTTTTTTTTTTAAATGTCATTTTTTCTTATTCAATGTGCACCATTCTTTCTCAAAATTGAAGAGGATCTTAACATTGATGATTATAAAACTTAAAACACTTAAAATTGATAAATTTTATTTAAAAACATATTAAAACATATTGGTTTCAATTAATTTGAAAATATATTTTTGACTCTGAAAATTATGAATTAAAAAAATATATGTCTTTGACAAAAATTATTCATTTTTGTGTTATTTAGGGTATATGTATGCATTATATGTAAATGATGTAAATCAAGATATAGTAAAAAGTATTATATTCAAAAAATAACTGTAAATTGAGTATACAAAAATACATAAAAATTGACAAATCCAAGAATACCATGTATCAAATGCAGTCCTTGAAAAGGACTTTAATCTCGTACTTAATGGCTCCTTTTAACGCATTTACACACCCATTTCTTCATTTTTCTAGCAACTCTAGAAGGTAGCAATCTAGATAGCTGAGTCAAGACTGAAGACTCACTCGACATCTGCAAGAATAAGAGAATCTAGAAGGTAGCAATCTAGATAGCTGAGTCAAGACTGAATGACTCACTCGACATCTGCAAGAATAAGAGAATGTGTTTTGAGAAAAACACAACAAATCAAAGCTGCAGCTCATCCTCCTCCCACCGCCCCTGGTGGCGCAAAAGGTGCGGCAACCAAAGAAGAAATGGCCATTCATCCAAGCAGCAGAGCTAAACCCGCTGGGTGGGTTTTGAGTCTTGAGTCTTGACTCAAACCAACAAACAAACAAACAAATGAAAACAAAACAAAACGTAGCGAGAACTAGCACTTGGAACCACGAAACCACGACCGACTTTCTTTCCTTCGTCGGTCGCATGCAGTTTCTTTTTGTGGCGATGATCCACATGAAGGCTTAGCCATATTTGGCTATAAGATGAATGTGAAAATATTTATTACAAAAAACACATCCTTCTGTATTTTTGGCTACCGAATTTGAACCCGCGTATTTCGAAATCAAAATCTGGCGTTTTTTTTTCTATAAGGCTTTTCAAAAAGCACATGATTTAGCAACTTTCATTTTTTAATATAGCATTTTTGGCTATATATATTGTCGAGCCAAAAATAAATGCCGACGACTCACGTGCTGTCGGACTCGTACGTATTTCGCGCTTTCTTGAATTTTGGTCGCCACCCACGACTGGCGCCTGGCGGTCACTGTGGCCTCGTAACCCTAGTTTAGCCAGATATCGCCCAAATGTTTCACCTAGTTCCCTTGAAGACAGTTCAGGCGGTGACCGGGATTGACCAGTCGTCGCGTGTACCTAGTAGTATAGGATTCCATGGACCTACAAAAAGAAAAGGGAGGGACCCACCACCTATTGATCTAGGTACCTAGACTAGACTCGCTTATGAATGGAAAGCATAGGTGTCTAGGTGGATCAGTGGTTTTTTTTCTTTTTTCTCATGTTGAAAATTTGGCAAATTTTCAACCAAAAATTTAGCAAAATTAATTGAATTTGCACTAGAAAAACAAAAAAAAATCCAAAATTTTCCCAATTTCTTTGGAGCATTTTTTTTTTGGGTCTGTTCCCATCAAGTTCTCAAAATGTTCACCAAGTTCCCAATCTATTCCCTTAGATGTTCCCAATTTGCTCATTTTTTATCCCATAAAGTTTGGCCATGGTTCAACTTCCATGTATATAAATTGCAAATCAGGCATCTATTTTGGAGTGGGAAGCATATTTAGGCTTTTACGTTGGGGGGGAGTGCCCCCTACTCCCAAAATTATTGGTGATGGGCAAATCAAATGGCCCCTTGTGAAGAAAAAAAGAAAACTAACAATTTGGCTCACCGCCTCACTAATTAAATATATAGAAGCATGACCTAATAATATATACCCCAAAAAATTACAATTATAAAATTGTTAAACACTCTTATCTATCTACCAACCAAATGTCTCTAGTCTCTATTGTTATTTTGCTAGAGTGATCATTGACAAATTCATTGCAATCACAAAAAAAAACACCGTAGACTCGGTCTCTTTCCAAAACAAGCAGCTCATCACATAATGGCTATGCCCTTTATAACGAGTTCAAACAAGGAAAAGTTACAAATTTCAGTGATGAGAATTTCAAGGATTGGCTGGTATATGGGTGATTTTTTATGATCTTTTGTAGACTCTTTATTGATTTTGCATAAGCCTTTATACAGTCGTCATTAAGCAATTCTAGAGACATTTTCAAGTATAACTACCTCACTTCTTTCTTAATAATTATCTCTAATTCTTATAACTATCTCACTCTTTTTTTTAGTAATTATCTCTTATTCTTATGAATATTTCATGTCTTTCCGTACCCACCAACATGAATATGAAAAGATAAATTAACATGTGCCTTTTCATGTCCATGAAATTTATATTAATTGAAATTAAAATTGACATTGATATAAATAATGATGAATTATTGATTATCATATGGGAACATAATAAATTATAAGAAGGAAAATCATCACCTGTAGTGCATAACAAAGCAGAACCCAAGTAGGAAATGAACTACCAAACAAGGGGTGTGTCACACTGTGGCCTTGCCATTTGACATTAAAACGCATCTTAAGGCAAAAGAAGAATTATGAAAACTCAAATATTTCACCATGCAAAAATACAATCTTAAAAAAAATCCTCTGAAAAAACCAAAATCCTTCAAGATAGTATAACTCTACACCTAATCTCAAGTTTCAACACAAGCCAAAATATCATCTTGCAAAAATACTCATATAAAAATAGACCTATTACCTAGTGGCTAGGCCAAAATCCACTAAGCTATTGTACTCTATAATGAATCCAAACACAATATCCTTGCCTTGGTCATAAGGGCCAAGGCCAAAAATAAACTTCACCATTCACCAGCCTCTCTCCCTCCCTTAAAAGGGAAAGCCAAGCCAATTGATAACCATGGTTGCCTATTAGAATCAGATATTTGATTTATTTTTTTGAGAACTACAGTTAATGAACCCTAAGAAACTAACCATACTAATAATCACTCGGGTTTGTTCATGTTCCTAATAACAATCCAAAAACCGGTGTTCACCACTAGTTTGGTTCATAGTTAATTGGGTTGTCTTGTAATTTTGATCATAAACCCCTTTTTCCTCAAGGTGGATTTTCCCATGATATCTAGACCAATATTGTTTGTGTGTGTGTATGTATGGCTTAGGACTTACACTCCATGTAAGTGTAAATGTCATAATGAAATTGTGTAAAATTGTGTGAGTACATTTTTATGCCATGTAAAATCATGCGGGGTTGAATGTTGTGGGTCACTTTTTTGGGTTGAATAGAGCTCAAGGGGGGGGTATTTAGTGTCTTGCATATTGTATATAAGTGGGTAAAGGGAAGCACTACCACCATCCCAAATTGCTAAAAAATTCTTATATTTGAGAAATATTAAAAGAGTCATGAATTTTTGCAAAGTGCCCTTTACAAAAGAAGGTGCAAGTGTGTTTGATAAACATTTACACTACCGCATGTAAGTTGTAAAAATAAAAATATGCATGGCAATAATGTAAGTGTAAAAAGTTTGGGTATGTAAATGCAAAATGATTTTCACTTACACAGGATTTACATGTCATATATTTATGGCTATATATGGCTATTGACACTTCCAGGCACAACACTGAACTAGATGTACTTGACAACCCTATTTGGTGTAAAACCTAATCTCATCCATTTCAAAGTTTTGTTCTTTCCCAAGTTGATGATTGACACCTTTCTCTCCCTCCTTCACCCCAACCAATACTGATTTTTTTGGTATGTTATGAAATAATAATTTTCTTTAAAATGTTTTAAATATAGTTTCATAATTCAATTTTAGCCACCCTATTTATTAAGCACCTTATAGTAAATTATTTTTAAAAAAAATTGATAAAGTTGCACTCACTATTTTTTTGCCCACTATTTGAAAAAAATTGGAAGTTATATTCCTAAGCTTGCATAAGATAAGCATGTTACCTTGAGCATGATTGCTTGCTACTGTTGTTACTGTGTGTTCAACAAATTGAACTTTGCAAATCTCTTGGGAATTTAAATTCAGCAATCTTACTTGCACTTGAACATCACAAATCTCAAGTGGTTCAATTTTTCAACAATCTTCCTTGCACTTGAACCTCTCAAATCTCAAGGGGTTCAAATTTTCAGCAATGAAGTTCTCAAATCTTTCAGGAATTTTTCAGCAATCTTCAAGCTTGCTGCACCTGAACTTCTCAAATCTAAATGGTTCAATTTTGCAGCAATCTTCCTTGCACTTTTAACTTCTCAAATCTTTTGAAATTTTGAATAAGCATTTTGAGCAATCTTATTTGCACTTGAACAAGTTTTCAAATCTTTTTGAAATTTTTTTGAGCAACAAAACAATCAACCTGGGCCAATTGCACCTTATATTGCAACTAAAATCCTTCCTGATGATGTATTTATTTTCTTCTTCCTCAGTATTTGACATAAAATAGGAAAGGATATTGTGCTCTAAAGATACTTGGGAATTTCATCCAACTTTTTTATTTTCATTGGCAAGCTCATCCTAAGGTTCGAATGTTTAATTTAGAGCAAATGACATTATACATGTGCCAACACTGAAGCATCATGATATTCAATGCCTTCTTTGGACAAGATAAGGAAATGTTTGTACTCAACTCAAATACAAAGATTCTTCAATAGAAACTTAGAACCTAAATTAGCTTGAAGATATGAGACTTTAAAACTCCAATCCCATGGGTTTGGACAACATTATATCATTATTCCATGAATTGGCCCTTATGCACATAGAACATGTGGGTGGATGTCATGAACAAATTAGAAGGCATTTAAGCACTAGTGAGTGCTCATCTAAAATACAATTGGGTTTTTCATTTGAGCAAGGTATAAAGTTTCGCATATTTTATCCACATCAAAGTTCAAACATGGTTCAACTTGTTATTTCTTGATTGTTTTTTAAAGATCTTTTTAATTTAGGTTTAGAGTTTAAACCGACTAACTAAAGTTTTAATGTTTGATTTTCACCTTTAGGTTTAGCTTAGGATTACATTAATTTTAGCCTTTATGTTTAGTTTAGGTTTAGCCTAAGTTTAACATGATTTTAACCTTTAAGTTTAATGTAGGTTGACTTTTAAATTTAGCTTAAGTTTAACTTATCTAACTTATAGGTTTAACTTTTAAGTTTATTTTAAATTTAACTTAAGTTTAACTTTTAAATTTAGCCTCATTTTAGTTTTTAGGTTTAACTTAAATTTAATTTCTATATTTAGCCTAAATAATTTGTATATTTAACTTCCAGGTTTAACATTTAAGTTTAATTTATATGTTTAGCCTCCAAATTTAGCTTTCAATTTTAATTTAGGTTTAACATTTATGTTTAGCTTATAAGGTTTAATCATTAAATTTATTTTAGGTTTAGTCATGAAATTTAACCATCAGGTTTGGTCACTAAATTTTAACCATTTAATTTAATCATTAGGTTTAACCATTGGGTTTAGTTGTCATAATTAACCGCTAAGTTTAGTCGTTAAGTTTAATCAATTGGTTTAGCCATTAATATTTGTTACTAAGTTTGGCCATTAGGTTTGACCATTAATTATAATCATTAAATTTAATATTTAGGTTTAGCTGTTAAGTTTAATCATTAGGTTTAGCCATTAAGTTTGTTTCAGTTTTGTTGTTAGGTTTAGTCACTAGGTTTAACATAGGCTAGATTTTGTTAGGAGTTCATATTAACTTAGGTCAACTAGAGTGGCGTAGGTTAGCTAGGTTTAAATATGTTTATTTTTATAGTTTTATGAGTACAAAATGTGTTACAAATAAAAAGTTGTGGTGTTGTGTTTAAGGACTTGACCCCTTAACATGGAAGTTCAAGGGTTCAAATGTTCACATTTACAACCTACAATAATACCTAGGGTTGTTGTATAGGTGGTTAACCTTAAACCATTTTTTTCAAATTCTAGGTAGCTAGATTACCTAGGCCTCGAGAACCTAGCCTAAGTGCTTAAGTCTAATTTACCTATGCTAGGTGGAATAAGCTCATTTGACTAAGCTTTGATTGCAATGTGGCATCACATGATTAACAAAAAAATAATTTATTAACTCTAAGTTATCATGTAGCAATTTATAAGTGGTTAATTTTTTTGTTAATGTATTTTAGGTTACCATGTTGCAATTCATAAATGGTCGATAATTTTTTGAATGTATCTTAGGCTACCATGTGGCAATAATAATTTAATCAATAGGTCCATCGATTTTATTTTAAAAATAAATCTCAACCATTGGATATGTCTTCCATGATCATGGTAAGAATGACTATAGTTATGGAAGACATAGTCATTCATGATAGTTACAATTGATGCCCTTCATATGACCTATGGTAAATACAATGTGGTTTTTTGGGCTACACAATCATGTATTCATGTGCAGTCATAAATAGCATGAATGACTACAATTGTAGTCATTTATGTAATCATAAATATCAAGTTTTGACATCGTGAAAGATCCCAAATGAAGCTACCTACCTAATATGTGTGTGTGTGCACATGCTAATGGCATCCAAGTACTTTAGGGGAATAAAGAACTAAACAAACTACACGCCAATGCATTGTTTTCTCCCCTAAGGTAAAGCCAATAAAATAATGCATAGTATTGGACCTAATTCACACTTTTTGAATTATGCCAATGTTAAAGCATAATTCTTGGTGAAGGTTTCTACATATCATGAACCAAACAGTTTTCAAATTTTATAGGAGAACATCCCTTCTTTAGATGTAAGAATAGATGTTTTTGTTTTGGTTGAAAACAACCCCTTTTTTTCATGGACAAAAATTTCTAATTGAATTTTTCATTTTTTTCAAATCAAATCATTGTCCTTTTTTTTGGATGTACTATTTGAGTGCCTTGTTTTCCTCTTTTTTCACATTCAATGATGGTCCCACAAAATTTAATTGTCCAATCCTAATGGAGTAAAATGCCTATTGATTTCAAATATATTACTTGAATGTTTGTTTTTCCTCATTCTTCACATTCAACAATGGTCCCACAAAGTTTAATTATCCACTCTTAATGGAGTAAACCAGGCCCAGTTGTGGGCGATTATCGCCCCATGTTAATCTTGCCTTGATTCAAAGGATTTTATGTATTACTAACTTGCTTATAATCTTTTCAATTTTGGTTGTTATGTTTGAATGTCTTTAGGTTGTTATGGAAAAATATTCATGTTCAATTTAAGATAACAAAGTTATGGATCAACAAGAATGTTATGTAATAATATTTTTAATGGAACAATTTGTTGCAAACTTTCTATAGAAGCATTTAAAAGGACATTATAACAAAAGCTTATTATCTTAACCTATCATTGTTAAACAAGTTGAAAGGTAGTCCTTCACATCATTTTTAACTTGGACATGGAGTTTGCATCTACTTTTTGGTTGTTCATTGTTGGGTCATTAATTTGTTGCTATTTTGCATGATTTTTTCCAAAGGAGAACTTCAACCTCTTGGACCACTAAGTGGACCCATTGTTGGATTTTTATTTTATTTGGAAAAATCTCCACATTGTTCCATGGAAGAGCTTGCAAAAAAATATAGACCAATTATGTACTTGCAATTGGGATATATACTTGGATCATGTCATAATTTCAAATGTTGAAATGGCCATGGAGGTGTTAAAGATTTGTGATGTAGAGTTTGCATCAAGGCCTCATATGCTTGCTAGCGATTACATGGGTCTAGACTAGTCTAACATTGCCTTCTCACCATATGGAGATCATTGGCACCTACTTCATAAGTTTTGAGTTACGTAACTCCTCACACAAGTAAGGCTCAAAAGTTTTGAACCTAAATGCTAGGATGAAGTGGCATGTATGGTGGAAAACATTGTTGAATATAACCAAATTTTTTTTGTGAAAATGAGGCTTGTTATCCATCAACTAACTAGAAATAATATGTGTGGAATGTTGTTTGGCACACATTGTGAAAGATCAAATGACCTTCTTGGGAACAATTTTGATGATTTCTTCAACTTTAACATAGATGATAAAGTTATTAATTAAATTAAAGATTGGTGATCTCATACAAATCCTAAAACCATTTGATTTGCAAGGTCTTGAAAGATGGATCAAACATCAAAGAAATCAAATGGAAATTTTTATTTTGAACATCTTGAAGGAATATTGAAAGGGAAACAAAACGGTTATTGATTCCACCACAAAAGATTTTGTTGAATCTTGATGACAAACTTGATGAAAAATCAATAATGACAATTGTGATGGTACATCCATACTATTGTACTCTACATTTTTTAGCAATGTTGTGCATTTTATATCTTCATCAACATTGTGTTGTGGTTTTTTTTGGGTTCACAAAATGTTGGTTAGTTTCTAATTATAGGATATGCTTGGGGGAGGAACATATACATCTGCAGTCTCCTTAGAATGGGTATTAGTTAAACTCATCCACCATCCCGAAATTATGAAAATCGCACAATATGAACTTGATAGAGTTGGGGGTAAGAATAGGCACGTGCTTGAATTAAATATTCCCAATTTACATTACTTGCATGCCATTGTCAAAGAAAACTTATGTTTACACCCTTCCACTCCCATAATAATGCCTTGTGTTTATGTTAAAGATTTTCAAATTTTGAAATACAAAATTCTTGCAAACACAAATGTGTTAGTGAACATACTATGGGCTATTGGTTGTGATCCTAAGGTATGGAAGAGGCCTTTAAAGTTTAATCCTGATCAATTTTTGGGTTTGGATATTAATGTTGAAAAGTCAAATTACAACCTAGTACCATTTGGATTAGGTCATCAACAGTGCCTTGGTTTGGATTTACAACTCATTGTGCAATTTGTTCTTGCAACAATTTTTCAACACTTGATTGGTCTCCTCAACTTGGTGTTAAACCAAAAGACATGAATATGATGGAGGTTTACAAAGGAACTTGTCCAATAGTTAAACCTTTTAGTTGTAGTAACAAAGCTTCATTTACCACTTTAATTATATAAGCAATTGATTTGAATGGATAATTAATATAAAAAATGTACATATAACTAGCAACATGAATTCACTTTATATTGTGTTATATGTTCACTCATGTACATGCATGTTTTATGAGGCTCATTGCTCTTGTTTCATTAGGTTTGGAAATGTTCAAAATCACTTACTATGCATTTGTATTTTGTGAAACTTCCTACATGGGGTTATTTTTGGGAATACAAATATTGTTTTGAAAAATTAATTTTAAAAACCCCTTGTTCTTTACAAAAACCATGTTCTCCTTATCTCAAAATGTGGATTTGATTTCAAAAATAAGCTTTATATAGATTTGGGTTGCACACTAATATGCAGTACCAAACATGAATTCCATTCAAATGAAAATATTGAATGACATTGCATGCAACTCAAATTGAATTCATATAAAATTCAATTTAAATTTAATTATTTTAAATTTCAATTAAATTTAAAAACATTGACTTGAATTTAAATACATTGAATGGAATTCAAATGAATGGGAATTGGATTCAAATTCAATTGAATTTGAATATATCATGTGATTGGCAAGCTTGATTATGTGTCTATTTCATAGTTTTTTTTTGAATCTCTTCAATAGGTCCACTGGCAAAGATCTTTAACATTAATTAACATTAATTGGCAAGTATCCTAGGTGGGATGTAGAGTTTTACACAAGTGTTCCTACAAGTGGTGACCTAGGCAATATAACTAATTTAATTATGTGTAGTTCAAAAAATTTGAAAATCCCTAAAGATCACAAGTTTCTCATGTTTTTTTTTAATTTAAAAATCACCAAGTTGTGAAAATTTGCCAAAAAACATTCGTTTTCTTGCAACATTAATTGCATAATAAAAGTGAAAACTACAAGTGTAGATCCATGGATTTAAATTTGCAATGGATTGTGATCCCAAAGTTGGAGAATTTTCACCACACATAAAAATGAACTTGGTTGTTTAACAACTCCAAAATTGGGTATTACTCCATAGTGACCAAGGTTGGTCAACACAATTAGGATGTAAATAACCAACAAATTGGTTAGCCACCTTATGCTAATGCTAGGTATTTTAATCATAGGAACAATTAAGCTTGTCATAGTTGTAGCCATCTCAAATGTCTATAAAAGGATATTATGCAAATGAATGAATAATCACAATATTCATCCATGTGAAATTTCTTCAATAGAAATTGGAAGAGCAATGGGGTGGCCTTTGTGTTTGTTCTTGGTTCTTTTTTACCCCTTTAGAGTCAGATCGACCCATATACAATTTTGTTGATATTGATTAACCTAGTTTTTTAATTAGTAATGTAGACCACATTTGTAACATCAACTTTACAATTGTTGATGAAGTTTTGCCTATGAATAAGGAAGCAAAACAAGCAATTAATATTTACCCATCCAACTCCAAAGGGTTGCATTACATCCATACATTGGCCATGAAGAATGAATAATTGAATTATTGATTTGGATAAAGATTTTGCAAATGCACATACACAAACCTTTATGGGCATGATAGGGGAAAAGGTGCTTGGATTGGACCATGATTTCCATGGCATTTGATCATGGAGGGATGACCATGGAGGAGTTTTATGATATGGAAGATGAGACCTGGATTGGCAAAGCCAAGTCACTAACATGCATCTTGATGATGGATGGGTTTCCTTTGCACCATTATCACTTAATGGTTCTACTTTCTAATGTGGTTTTTAGCATAGGGTAGTGTTCTAGCCCAAGGCCATTGCAAGGCACAAAAATCAACAGAATTTTCATTGATTTTTTTTAAAAAATCTCTTATGATACTTCATAACAAAAAAAGAAAACATAAAATAAAAGGGAAGGACATTAAAATTATATGTAAAGTTAGGAAAATACAACACCGATACCTTTAGTTTGGTCATAAATAAGGTGAAATTTCACAAAAAAAAACTTGCGAAAAAATACATCAACATTCAAGGGGGAGTGAAATTAAGAAAACCATCAATTTTGATGATTTTATAAGTTTCACCTTGTCTTTCTTTTTTCCTTAATGCCTCCATTGTTGCTACATATATTTTCACTGCTCCTATCTATACATCTACCATAATTCTTTTTGAACCTTGTGCATTAAATATTGACTTTCAACATTTCATATTGAGTTTTAATAAAATATCCTTACTTTATGGATACCACTAAAAGAGGGGTTAAGGGGTGAAAGGAGGCCCAAAGACAAGGTAAACTTACAAATTTCTCTATTATGTTAGGCATCCTTAGAGCTAGGAATTTTTGAAATAAGGAGTATTACATTTTGAATGTAGGTGTAAGACCCTTCCAAGTCTTAAAAGGTGCATGTAAGATCCTTTTGCTTTGAAAAGTGGCAGTAACATCCATCCTCTTTTCTTTGAAGACATACTCCTCCAAGTACAAGATATCCCTCCAAATACCCAAGTATAAAACAATTGCCAAGTGTTGATGGTAGGTGTTTACAACAAAGGTTTGTTTTATTCAAAAAATCTTAAACATGTGAAAATGGATGGGAAAAATATGAAAAACAATTTCTTGTTGGGGAAATTCATGGGGTAACTTTGCATCTTGCTAGCAATGTATCAAATATTTGTGTATCACCACATGACCACGACTAAATTTTATTGTTATCTAAGTAGCTATGGCAAAATTATGGAGCATAAATGCCCCATGTCATGACCATGATGCATTGCTTAGGATTTAAAGGTGGCTATGGTTTGCATTTCTTGGTTTCTTTTTCTTTTCATTTTTTTGCAAACTAATTATGTTGTTGCAACTTTTTTCAGTCTTTAAGATTTGGGTGAGAAGTTTTGTTTGCAAATTATGTGTTTTATTGTGAACTATTGCATTATCTATTGGTGGGTGTTTATATAATTTTTTATCTACTGGAAAGTCAAGGAACAAAGAGAAAAAAGAAAAAAGAAAAAAGAAGAAGATGGTGTTTTGTAAAGAAAAGGATCAAGAAAATAACTAATGAACACCCCTTCTCTTTCCCTTTCTCTCCTTCTTTATTTGTCATTCTTTTTCTCTATAACAATTTTTAGTAGGAACAATTCCAATACTCAAGTTATTCTTGAAAATCAAGCAATGATTAACATGTGAAAGTGAATGATGTTGCTAATAGAATATTTTCATATTTGTTGATTTTCTTAAGACAATTTCATTGTTAAGTATGTAAGATAGTGCATTTTTTTCCTCCTTGGAAGTTAGTGAGTTGAACAACATAAAAAGCATTTGTTTGTCGTTGTGAAATTTCCATTACGAATAGGCATTTGAATAATCTATATTTTGTGCACATGGCAACTAGCCCCAGTTCAAGTCCATATTGTGCACTTGACAATCAATTTAAGTTCAGGTTTACACCCATGATGAAAGAGGTAAATAAAAAAAGGCTATGATACAATGTATCACAAGTAAAGTTTAGTTAGTTTTTTTTATTTTTTATTTTTTTATAAATACTTTTTAATTTTTAAAATTTTTATTTAAATTTAAAATTTAAATTTTTATAATAAATAATTTTAAATTTTAAATTTTTATAATAAATAATTTTAAATTTTAAATTTTTATAATAAATAAATTTAAATGCATTTGTGTGTTTATCGATAGAAAATTTAAACTTCTTGATCAATTTTGCATTTTTCACAACTTGAATCAATTCATACTATTGGAATTGATAGCTAAGTAAATGGTAGCAACAAGTGTGATTTCTTACAACAATCAAATCAAAGATTTTTTCCTATTCAAAGAAAATTTTGTGATAACAAATTTTTTTCTAAAATTTCCTTGTTCCCCACCTATACATTATTTACAATTTGTGAACTTAATTATTTTCTATGTTCACAAATGCATTGACAATTTTGAAAGTTCATTATTTCCTTATATTAATATTTTTTTGTGTTTCAAGTTTTTATTGTATCAATGTAACTAGATCTATGTATTAGAAAATTGATACACTATAATTGATGTGGAAAGGTTTTGTATGTTCAATGTGTGTCATATATTTTGAATATTTTCATTGTGTGGACTTATTTTGAATCCGCTCTACTTTAAAACCTTTTGGTACACTTCCAAAGTTTACCAAAACATATTTTGTTATACTAGGTCTAATGTGCAATTGTTTGTACATATTTTATTTAATTTTGTAATCATTTTATTTAGTTTCAAATTTCGAAAAATGATGTTTAGGAATGGTGAAGTTAGTAATGTTGTACCCTAGAATGCAAGAGTGTAATGAAATCAAATGAAACAAAACAATTCAAGAAAAGAAAATGAAAATAACTTTGACACATAAATAAACATTCATAAACCACATCATGCTTTCATGAAATTTTGTGCATTTGGATTAAACAAGAACATAACAATATTATACAAAAATTATAGTTGTGGTACATTCAAAAGACATTTGATCATTTAGTACCAACTTTCAAATTAACCATTCATTATTCACAACATTTGAAATTAAATCTATGAACCATTTTTTCCTTCAAATCATTTAGTTTGTGAATTCTTTTCCATTTTTTAAAAAGGTTTCCATGTAGGTTGAAAAGTTCAATTTTGGTCATCAATATTAAAATGTTCATGTATTAGTGTTGTAGTGTATTAGTATTTGAAAAATAAAGCACTAAACAATACATTATGCAATACATCTAATGAATTTAAAATGTGATATACTTTTTTTTTCTTTATTGTTTAAATGTATCAAATCATATTGTATCAATGTATTAATTTAGATAATGGCATATGTTGCACATCAAATTATAGCATATCATCATAAGTGCAACATTTCAACTTTACAAACTTACTCATTTTGTATTGAATTTGTGGGTGTAGATCTTGAATGAAAGCTAGAGTGGCACATTTGATCCTTTAGAGTATTAAAAAAACAAAAAATTGAGAAGCTCATCAAGGAGCATGAAATGAAGAATAAACAAAGTTGTGATTATTTGTATGGGGCAATTTAGTGGTGAATGTGGCTAATTCAAAATGGATGTAATTATCCTTTGTAACACACTAGAGTTGTTTGGGAACTACATTTTGGTTTGTGTGAACTTGAATATTGTTAATTGAGTTTAGCAATGTACTATTTGATGTACCTTTCCTATCCAATAGTGACACGTATTAGTGTACATGTGGGATTCTATTTTCCATCTGTTAATATATTGAAATTTTCTTCATGAAATCATTAATGGAATTTTTAACAATCAAAGGTGATACACTGAGGTGCAACTCCTAAAACTAACTAGTTCAATATTATAATGTATAATGGCATATTTTATTGTAGCATACATTATTCAAATTGGCAAAGCTTTTAAGTAAATCATGAACTTGTGGTACTTTCATACATAATTTTCTACATAATACATTTCAAGAAGTGTCATATATCAAAAGTATCATAATAAATTGTTTATGTTTCAAATGTAATACATTAATATATCAATGTATTAATGCATTTATGTATTAATATTGTCATTGTATTAATGCATAAGTGCATCAGTACATGAATGTATGACACGATCTTTGGGCAATACCCATTGTTTAATTTATGGTTCACACATTTAATTGTGGGAAATTGAAATGATCATGTACGGCACATTTTGGAATAAAAGGATTAAAGTTCTTTAAATGGTAATTAGGATTGATTTTTGAAGCAAGATTCCATTATGATGATTGTTTTTGAAAGATACAATCATTACATATCGATTTGATGTTTTGTTTTTCAAAAATGCAAGTGAGAAATAGCAATTCATTACAATCAAAAAGTGATGGGAAACATAAACTAAGTGTCAAGTTTTCATATGTAATCATTATTTATCAAGTGTGGAATAATTATAATACAATGAATGTATTGTTCACATCATGTGCCATTAATATATTATTAATTTTTTGGCTAAATAAAAAACTATTTTACTTTATTTATAAACTTGGAAACATGAAACCCTTTTGTCCATGTATTTTGAAAAACAAATTGCCTTATTATGTTTAGACACATGTGCATGTCAACTTTTCAAATAATTTATTTTAATGTATTAAAAACTCTTGGTGTATCAAAAATTAGATGAAAAATAACAATTGGCTATAATAGAAAAATTGTGGGAATTGTAAACTAGATACCAATTGCCATATATTTGTCATATGTGGAAAAGTGATGATACATCGATAGTATTGGTGTTTCCTGATACTTTGATTACCTTGTAATAACCATAGACTTGAAAACATAACAACTTGTCCATGTATTTTGAAAAGACATTTTCACCCTTGCTATTTTTAAGCATGTGCACAACAATTGTCAATTCAAAAAATCTTCAATGTATCAAAAAATCGTTAATGTGTAAACAAATATTTAATGTATTGAAAAACAATTGGCAAATAACAATATTGATTATGGTTGAAAAGTGGTGGGAAACATAGACTATATGTCAATTTTTAATATGCAGTCATCCATTTGTCATGTGTGGAAAACAAATGCTGATATATGAAATGTATTGTTCACAAATGTGTGAATAGTGTATTCTTGTTTTTTGATACATTAACAATTATCGTACAATAACCATAGATATAGAAATGTGGCAACCTCTCGTCCATGGAATTTGAAAAAAATTCCCACCTTTGTTATGCTTAAGCATGTATGACAACTTTTAGTTGAATTTTTCTTAGTGTATCAACAAATCCTTAATGTATTATTTTTAAAAAACACATGGCAAATGATAATTGATTACAATTGAAAAGTAACAAAAAACATAAATTGGGTGTCAATTTTTTATATCAACTAATTTTTGATGTATTAAGAAACACATAACATATAATGATTTAAACCTTACAATTGAAAAGTGGTGAGAAATGTATGTGAGGTGTCAATTTTATATCACTCACCAATTAGTAGTGCATTGATATTTTTTGATACATTAATAACTACCCTACAATAACCATAAACCCAAAAACATAACAACCTCTTATCCATATGATTTTGAAAAAAATTCCACCCTTATAAAATACAAGAATGTATAATAAGATTCATGACGATAACACAACATAATGCATGATAGCAAGATGCATCAATACATGGTGATTTTGATAGACTACAAAGTAAAATGAAAATTGTCATTGCTACACACAATATTTATTGCTATGTAAAAAAATAAAATTCATAACAATTTCAATGTTTTTAGTAGCACGCACATATTTTCGACTTGGGGCAAAGATGCCCCTAGCTTTAAAAAGTGCTAATGTAAGCACCTGGTAGGCACTTGTTGTCAAAACCTGAAGCGCTCCAAATACACTAAGAATTTTCTGCCAATGCCTTGAAAACAAAACATAGTTTTTCCTGGGTCATGTAGACACCAGGATGCTCTCGCATCATATGCTCCAAGCTAAAATGAACTCATAAAATAGGTAATGCCCACCTAAACCCTTGAATGCTGAATTCCATTACAACCTGAAACTCATCTCACACACCTATTCCCCACTCAAATGGATCCAGACTTTCAAAAAAAAGTCAGAGATTGACTCCATTGCACACTTTTACAACACCTTTCATGAAACAGGACAATCCTAAAATCACTGAGGCAAAAGGAGAATTCCTTTGACAAATGGGATGCTATACATCAAATTCACCCTTGCCCCCAAGGGAGTGGGAGCTGATTATTGGCACCCAAAATGGAAAGAGTAACATCAACTTGGGGACAAGCTCTGGGAAGATACTATTGAATGACCACTGGAGGATTCTGTACAAAGGTTTGGAATGATCAGAAAGCCATGAAACCCAGGGTTCTTTCAAGTTGTCCTCCTTTTCTCCTTGCTATATGAAACCACTCCCAGGATACCATCACTTAAGAATGGCATAAAACAGGGACCTTGCACAAAAAGCCCACACATCCAAAAACAGCTCTTTGCATTGAAATTTGCTTGACTACCATGAACCCTAATCTTGCTGTGACATCCCTGATTGTATTCCCCAAAATTGAAGACAGTAACACTAAAAGCATAGCAATTCAAGTGTGTATCTAATCCTCTGCTTGGAGAGACAGTTAAGGTGAACTTACCTCAGTTATGGAAAGCCATGGATAGAACAACCCTGACAAAGTTAAAACCAGCACTTACAATATCTAAACAGAAAAATTACACAAGTAGATCAGGCAAAGCACTCTGATAAAAACTGCATCTCAAGCCCCAACTTCGGCTGTCTGTATTTGAATGCAAGAACTGAAAACAACACTTTCCAGTTTATTAAAACATTCAAGCTAGTTCCATGGTATGTTGGTGATATTTCTGAATTATTCCCAAACTTCAAATTGGAATGTCAAATCCTCCATCAATTTGATTCAGACCTACCGAATGGAGAATATACTCCCTCTGCAACTCTTTGATCACAGTAGTACCACAACTTGTGTCCGAAGTGTCACCACCTACAACTGCAAATATAACTTCTGTGGTGCTACACATGACATACTTCTTGGCTAGAAAGAAACATAAAACAACCTAAAACGAGTGTGTAGTGACTTTACAACTCTGATACCCATAAAGACATCTATTTAATTTGCTGACTAAAGTACATCAAGGATCTCTTCTTGCACTCTTGATAATCACATGCCTTACAATCAAAAGTTCTACCCCAACAGCACCCCATGCCAACCTACCTTCTATACATACAGAACTCATATGGATTGCTTACACCTCTTCTAGCTCAGCTTCTAGAGCTTCCAAGGATACAGGTCCCTTGAGAGGTGCATACTCTCCCAAATAACCATCCAAATGCTCGGAGAGTGCATACCTATCTATGGTCTCATGATGATCCGACTTGCACACAAAGTACAGCACACTTTGTATGATGATAGCAAACGACGTGATTGCTGTCCACAAAACCAAAAGAGCGAGCCCAAGCAGAACCCTAATAGCCATAATCTGTATGTGGTGCCTATGGCCTACCACAAATGTTCCAAATGGGACCAAAACACCAATTGTGCACAAGATGTAGATAAGGAACAGACCACAGCCTACTAGTTTCTTCCCCTTAATCAGTTCCACGCTTTTCTTCATTGCTCCCAACCCATAGCTCTCCTCCAGAACAGAAATCACACTTGCCAAATGCCACACCAGATTGATGTACACCAGCATCCCATCAAAAGCTATGACCAAAGGGATGCCCAAGACTGCCATTGGTAACCCTATTGCGTGTTCTAGAAGGCTCAAGAGAAAGATAATGAACAAGAACCCAACATAGTAGCCAAATATCACCAATTGAGCCCATACGAAAGTGACCACCAAGCGCTTCCAGACCCTGGGAACAATGCTGATGATCTTGGTATAGGAAAGTCCTTTCCCTGTGTAAATGCTTGCAACACTGTATACTATGGCTGATGTGGAGAGAAGAGAAAAAACCAGGGCAAACACCATGTAAAGGAGTGTAAGGATGGCCAGTCCAAATAGCTCCAAATCCAGGACTTTCTGTGTTTGTGCAGCAGCAGGGGTGCCTGCCTCTGCCTCTTCTAGCACCTCATTAATAAAGATCTTACGCTGCAGAGGTGCAGATATCAGATGGTGCGAGAATACAACAACTCCCAAGGGCAGGACAAGAGTGCATGCAAGTGACATGAACAGTCTCAAATAAGTGAGAAGGATCTTGTATGACTCCTTCAGAATCCCTCCAATTCCTAGCAACCGCATATCCTCTGGTTCAACATCCATTGTGTACTCTCGTGAGCTTCAAAACCTGTTGATGCCAAAGAAAACTCAAGTACCCTCAGATGTAGCAGGTTCAGGGTCTACACTACTCCTTCAAATTGTGCAAGCAAGTAGCTCCAGGTGATATTATTCTTCAGTCCCTGCCAAAAGCAAAATGATTTCAGCTACAAATCCCAGATCACTGCAGATAGATGACCTAGCCTGCCAGAACTCAACAACTGGCAGACATAAAATTCTGAAATATGGAAATCCAGCAGGAGGTGAGCAAAAACAGAAGGCAGAGACATGACATAGCCATCCAGAACACAACAACTGGCAGACATAAGATTCTGAAATGTAAAAATCCAGTAGGAAATGGGTGAAAAACAGAAGGGAGGAGGAAGCTCTCAACTTTCTACACTAATGAGACCAAAGCCAAGAACATAACCTAGAAATTCCAAAACACAAACCATGAGTTCCAAAGGCACTACACTGCAGAAAGGTAGAAAGCTTTTGGTCTTCCACAGGGAAAACTTCAAGAGCCCTGTTTTTCAACACACTGGAGGGGATTCCAACCGAACGAAGATAAAAAAAAAAAACAAAAAATAGCAAAAAAACATAATCCTACGATAGAGTGCAATTGACGAACGCAGGCGAACAGAGTGTCCAAATACAAGGGCCGAGATACTGTGATTTGAGCCAAAACGACAGATGCTTATAGAAATGAAGATACAACAGGAAGCACAAGAAGGCAGACATGATGAGAGCCTAAAAAACACTGTTGGTTCAATATAGGTACTGAGAAGAAACACAGTGAAAGAAAAACGCGCGCGCACGCACACATCGGCTGAAAACGGATAGAGAATACGAAAACAACATATGGCGAGAGCGACAAGTCAATTCTTCTTCATATGAACACAACAACGCGAAGAACGGGAGGCACGGAAGCAGGATCCTAAAAAATCCGAGAAACCTAATAATACTCCAACAAAGAAAGACAAATCGTGACAACGGTTCTCCCACTAGAGAGCTTCAAACAACAGGCTCAAAAAGGATTAGGAAACAAACACGATACCGAAAAGAACGAGAAAAGATCCGCAACCAACGCGATGCACTTGGAAACGACAATAACCTTGAAGAAACTCGAGCTTACCTGAAATCATCAATCCATACGCCAAACTGGCAAAACAGAGGAATAAAACACCAACGGCAACAGCAGCAGCAGAGAGGTCGAAGCTCCGGTGCTTGCGTTCCACACTTCCCCTGGAAATCGAAGAGACTTTCGCTGCAGGTCTGTGGCCGGTGCTGCTACGTACCTACGTCGGTGCGAGATCCTCGGGCTGTTCTCTGCGGCAACGTCGAAGCTTGGTGCAGCGACAGTGGCATGCGCAACTGTGCTTGGGAAAGTACGCTGTTGTTTGGGGCGCGCAAACTGGCTGCAGTAGCTTACGATTTCTAATCTGACGGCCAGAAAATGATCTAAACCCAATTGGACGACCCAGATTTCGTCTCTCTCAATCCATTTTGGCCTCAACTTACTTACTTACTAACTAGTTTACTTTTACTAATTCATTTACTTACTTAGTTACTATCTTACTTACTAACTTATTTACTTGCTTACTTTACTTATTTATCTGGCCAATTGTGTTGTCATTCCTATTTCGGACAAATTACGCAACGGCTCAGATGTAGTCTTTCATCATCTTCAACGGTTCAGATCGGGCTTTCCAGAATAGCAGAAAAAACAAATTCATTCTTTTTAAATTTGTCTTCTTCTTTTTGTTTAAAATGCATTTCTCGTCAGTTACCCAACAAGGTAAGTTAAGCGCGACGGTCAAGATTCGAGAACATCTCCTTTGGACAGCTAGGATTTTAGGCTTAGGTGGGTTTTTTTTTCCTTTTTCTTTTTTTTTTCTTTTGCTCCAGAGTCTCCCGCTTTCGTTTCACCAGTGATAAACTCTTTCTTTTGCCACGTGGTCAATCCAATCCGATATTGCCAGGTCATCAATAGCTCCATCTTTAGCCAATACCATACTGCCATCTCATCAATTAGGGTTTTTCCTTCTTTTCCTTGCGTCTTCCGGGGCAAGTTCATTGACGGAGAGAAGCTTAAACATGAGGAGATGATCTATATAGCCAGGTTTTGCCAATCAGTGTATTGTGGATGAAAGTGTTGGGATGGTAAATTTTCCGCCCTGAACAAGCCGTCAGAGGATGTTTGACAAACTTTTCATCAAATTTAGTTCCTTTTTTTGGTGGATGACAAATCCAGGGAAGAGCAGCAATTATTTTTTCATCCACAAGGACACCCTATCGTTTTTTTCATGGTGCATTGAATTGAAGGCTAGTTGGGGATATGTCCAAAAAAAACAAACTTGACTGGAGAGGCCCCGTGCCTGCCTACCTGCCTGCCGGTTGGTGTGATCCAATTTGATTCGAATATTTTTTTTTGACCAATCTTTTGTGGATTCGCGGGGCCAGAGTGAACCAGCACACACCTGTGCACCAACGTGGATGGATGGTGCATTGATAGGATTCTCTTTTCTATCCATGTGCCATTCCAGTTGACTTTTTTTTGTTTGCACTTTCTCTGCCCTGATCTCTGTTTTTTTTTTTGGTAACTTTATTTTCTCCCCGCCCCCTTCCCAGTTTTTTTTTCCCCCTGATCTCTGATTTTTTTTTTTGGAACTTTATTTTCTCCCCGCCCCCCACCCAGGTTT
>Ga0116229_10003096_pt1 | contig 27264 bp, 16 predicted proteins | sample S1TSphgellanicum_3_FD_87313 | JGI IMG/M metagenome (GOLD analysis project Ga0116229, IMG submission 87313) | Host-associated microbial communities from peat moss isolated from Minnesota, USA - S1T2_Fc - Sphagnum magellanicum MG | ecosystem: Host-associated > Plants > Peat moss > Unclassified...
GTGTGAATCTGCATCCAAAAACCAACCAAATCGGGTTAGTTTAGCATTCGGGACACCCTTGGGTGTTGGGACTTGCCACGGGCACTTGGACACACAAGACTCACCACGACCCGAACTCGAGGGAAGCCATCACCTTCCCCCATATAGTATTCTCTGCGGCTGGTCGCGGAGGCTACATCCGAATGGCACATTTTGTTGGGACTCCCGAAATGGAGTCCCGAAATGGAGTCCCGAAAATGTCTCGGTTGGACTCCCGGAACTTTGAACGGCCATAACTCCTCACCCCAAACTCGGATCGAGACGAGTCTTGAATCAATGTTGTAGCTCTCGTCGAGAGCTTTTCAACTCCGTGTCGCACTCTTCAAGGTGACGTCGAGAAGAGGTCGATTCCCGACTTTTAGTGGTCGGAAGTTAAATTGGCAGTTTGACTCCCGGCCCTTCTTTTGCTCATAACTTGGGCTGCAGATGTCCGAATTACCAATGCGAGGCCATTTTCGATATCTACGTTTCAAGACCTTTCCAATGACATCAAGAACACCCCAATGCGAGGTGTTTTGGTCCTTGCTGTCGAGCTCTGAACATTCGGGAATCCCGGAGGACTCCAAACCTCCAACTTTTCCAAGTGTTGGGCTTCACCCCCACACTTGGCCAAAGTGGGGTTGCGACAACCATAGACCATCATAGTCGCCACATGTCAACATATGGTTTGTTCATTATTGGGATAAATATGATAATTTTTTTTTATTATTTAATAAATAAGTGGTTTTGACCATAATTAGTTTTTTTTATCATGGTTTAATTTACTAGTCTAAGTCTATGTCACACCACATTTTTGACCAAATCTAGTCATATAAGCCACAACCTAATTCATCAATTTGATTATTATCTCAATAGACTTGACTACAATTGGCAATCAATTTGTGTAGCCATGTGTCACCAATTTAATTTACATCCATTCATCACATGTCACCATGATAATTATCAAATTCTTTACATGGCTCACAAAATTATTCCAATCATATGGAATCATAATGTTTAATAAATATTACAAATTTCATAAATATTTAAAATTATTTCAATTTTTTATAATATATTTACAATTTTTGATATGTTGTGACGTACATTTGTTTGCACAAATATATTCTAACATCACATAATATATTTGCATTTAATTTTTTAGTGTTTTGACCTACCATAATATGCAAAAACACTGTGAGAGTCCTTCTTAATAATGACATGGTTGAAGTTCAAACATGGGTACCTTAAAAAATAGTACAATGCAACAACAATTTTGCCCCCCCCCCATAATGTACTTTCACCTCCATATCAATGATGCAAGGAAAACACATGTGTCAATTGTGCACCTAAAACTTTAGTGCCCTTTTGTCCTTTGTGAAGTTTTCATTTATTTCTATTGGTGTAAGGGGGGGTTGTCCTAATTCATTTTCCTACAAAAGCATGCAATATGTTTCCATGACCATTTTGCATGTGTGAACTCCCAAGATCAAAACATGCCCTCATTATGCATGGATTTGAGCCCCCAAAATCAAAATAGATGCATAGTATGCATATTTGATCCCCCAAGACCAAAATAATCCCCTAGTTATGCATGTATTTGAACCCCCAAAATCAAAATAGGTTTGCATTATGCATATTTGAACCCCCAAGATCAAAATAGACCCCTAGTTATGCATATTTGAGTCCCCAAGGCCAAAACAAACCCCCATTACTCACATTTGTGAGCTTCCAAGGTCAAAATAGATCCCAATCACCCACATTTATGACCTTCCAAAACAAAAACAAACCCAAATTATGCACAGTTCAACCCCCAAGATCAAAACAAGCCCTTGATTATGCATATCTAAATTCCCAAGGCCAAAATAGACCCTCGTTATGCATTTTCAAGAATCTCCAAGACCAATACAAACCCCCATTATGCATCTCCAAGAGCCCCCAAGACCAAAACAAACCCCATTATATGTTGCAACCCTAGCTTTGGGCTTGCGACCAAGGCAAAGGGGTTGCAAGGTTGCGGGCCAAGAGGAAGGAAGCCTGGGAGTCAAGGCAAAGGCATTGCAAGGTTGCGGGCCAAGAGGAAGGAAGCCTGGGAGTCAAGGCAAAGGCATTGCAAGGTTGCGGGCCAAGAGGAAGCTGAGGAGTCACATCACATACTCCTGGGAGTGTTAGAAAGTGTGAAGGAATATGAGGGAGTGAACCCTCACACTCCCAAGGCAACTCCCACTTTAGGAGATGGAGTCCCGATGGAGTCCCAAAACTTCAGAGAGCAATCACAGGGGTCAAAACTCAATGGCTTGTGACGTTTTTTATATCATTGGAAAGCTCTTGGAACGTAGATGTCTAAAGTGAGCTCACATTGCTCATTTGGACATCTGAAACATAAGTTATGGCCAAAAGAAGGGCCAGGAGTCAAATTGCCAATTTGACTCCCGACCACAAAAAGTCGGGAATCAACCCGATTTACTTAGCTGCAGGGGGCGTGCCAAATATCGTTGGAAAGCTCTCAATGAGAGCTACAACTTTGCTTCAGATCGCACCTCAATCGGAGGTTTGCTCACAAAGTTATGGGGCTCCAAAGTCACGGGAGTCCCAGCTAGCGAGATTTCGGGACTCCCACTCGGGAGTCCCGAAAAAAAGAGCCATTTGGATGTAGCCTCCGTGGAGAGCTGCACAGTATACTATAAGGGGGAAGGTGGTGGCTTCCCCCAAGTCCGGGCCGTGGTGAGTCTTGTGTGTTCGTGTTGCTTGTGGCTCGTCCTAGCACCAAGGGTGCTCCAACTATGCACTAACCACCTTGTGTGGGTTATGTGCAGGACCGTGTGAGTGAGTGAAACTTCTCAACTCTTCCTAGTCCCATCTCGGAGCTCCAACACGCCCCTCTACCCCTCAAAGTGTTGTGAGCTAGGGAGTGTGCCTCGACTCCTCCCTCTTCCGTTGTGTTCCATTCGGACCCACATTTGGGTCCTTTAAGGAGCTGGGAATGCATCATTATACATCTTTGAACCCCAAGACCCATTTTTCACATTTGTGAACTTGTAGGATCAAAATAACCTCACATTATGCATATTTGAACTCCTAAGATCAAAACAAACTATCACATTTAACATCCAAAATGAAAACCAATTGAGTGACCAAGACTTAAATAGACCCCTAGGGTCCATGCATGGTAAAATGGACCAAAAAGTATGTCCGCCCAAATCCAAATTTTAAATATGGTAGTTTTTCAATGTAAACATAAGGTTCAATTTTTTTAAAAAATCTTTTAATGGAAGCCTCCATGCTTCCATTGAGTTTTTATGAGTTGAATACAAAATTTGAAAAACTTTAATACAACAAAAGCAAGTAATAAGTAGAAATGGAACTAACATGTTAATATTGTATTCATTCCTACTTCTACATTAGATGTTAAATATATTTTGATTCTACTATGAAAAATTTCAAAATCCACTAGTATATTTAGCATGTCATTGACTTAAAAATAAAACAGATCCAATATTTAATTTACATGTGCTTGAATTTTAATTTATTTTGTAGGTTGTGACATCCACTTGATTTTGATGAATATATGACAAACCCACTTTAAACATATGGTTTTTAATAATAGTTATAACAAAGTTAAAGAACTTCATATCATTAAACATTAAAGTAAATAATAATTTTTAAATTCAATATACCGAGGCCTACTTGATGGCCACTTTCCATTTATACTACAAAGTAATTCTTTAATCTACTTTACCATGCTTTCGCCCCCTAGCATTTGTGAAGTTGCTAATATCAAAAAATAGATGAACCCATTATGCACTTGTGAACACCCAAGACCAAAACAAACCCCACTTTTACACATTTATGAACTGGATTTTATATTTTTAAAGTTTTATATTGTGCAAGTTTGAACTTCCAACTTGACCAAAATTGACCCATTTTATAGATGTGTGAATTTTCAATATCAAAACAAATCGGCATTGTGCATATTTGAACTACCAAAACAAAAATATACCTTCACATAACATTTAACACCAAAGCCATTTAAGCTACCAAGACCAAAACAAACCCTCATTATGCACATTTGTAAATTTTGAATATCAAAATAGGATAAAAACATAGTCAAAGGAGCCACCCAAATGAGTGGATACTCATTAAAACTACATTTTTGTATGTTTAAAAAATCATAATGTAAGCATAATAGTTTGGATTGTCATAAACTTTTTAAGAATATTTTTCATCAATTGCAAAGTTTAAATGTTCAAAGATTAACACAAATCAAAAATGTTTTTGCATGTTCAAAACATTCAAACCTCAAAAATGGATAATTTTTATTTTTACTAATGTCCTTTTTTTAACCAAATGTGCACCATTCCTTTTAAAAATTGGAGAGGATTTTAACATTGATAATTTGAAGGGCCGAAGGACTTGAATTAATGATTTTTTTAATAACCAATTTGAACACATTTGGTTCAAACATGTTTTTGACCTTGAAAATTGTGGATTTTGAAAATGTGGCCTTAACAAAAGTTGTTCATATTTATGTGATTAAGGGCATGAATGCATAAGATATATGATATAAAATATTTTTTTAGTCAAAAAAATTTATATCTAACATGCAATGTTAAACTGAGTATCCAAAATACTAAATTATATAAACCAACACAAAAATGACATGTGTCATGTGCAATCCTTTGAAAAGGACCTTTACCTTGGTGCCCCTAACTCCTTTGACCTTGTTTTCACCCAATAGAACCCCAAAAGAGCAAGAAGGTTATTTATAAAATGAAAAAAATCTTGTAACAACTTGGAGGAATCAAAAAATTTCAAACAACAAAGGAAACGTTTTAATGTTTTATAGTCTAAGGTTTGAAACCTACATTTTTGCCTCTTATGTGCACCCCTACCAAGTTTTCAGACTCTTTGGATATGGACTTTAGCTCATCATTCGGGTCAAACTTTGATGATTACAAGGTATAGGGCTTGTCCCCATTTGAAAGTGCAAAATCCTTCATGACACCTTGCTTGACCTTGTGTCATAACCTACATCATAAAGTTTTTTCATACTTTCAAATCCAAACCCCCTTTGAACCCAACCATCTACTTTTTTGAGATTTTGTGAAACTTCTTTGTAGCAAATGCTTGTCACACATTTGTCACCAAACTCGTGCATTAAGTGGAAAGATTTCAACCTAAAAATTTCAAACATGTCCCACAAACCATGAAAGAACTACAAATATTACAAGCAATGTTGCTAGTTAATAAATTAACATTGAACCTGAGGACGAGAGGTTCAATGTTAAGCAATTCAAAGAAAGTGTTGTTTCATACCATGTTATTAGTTCTAATTCTATCATAGTCACATTCATATATTGGACCTTTGTTTGCCTCCATCATCCATGTCATGAGTTCACATAAAAGTTTCAAAAACTTGGAAAATTCCATGGTACCATAAACCCTTCTTTTGATTTCACATCCATGAAATGAATGATGAGGGGATGAAAAACAAAAAATACAAGTTTTTTATTTAATTAGGTCAAATGTGATTCGTGTCTTTTTTTTTTACCCATTTATGACTTGTGATCCTTTTTTTTTGGACTGCTTCAAAATTTGGAGTCCTTGATTTTGGACTTCACAAATGTGCATAAGTATGTTTTGACCTTTAGAGCTCACAGATAGGGTCAATTAGGGTCAATTTGATGTATGTGTTCACAAATATGCATAATGGTGGTATGTATTGGTCTTGGGAACTCATAAATGCACATAATGCAAATTTTTTTCATCTTAGGGGTTCAAATATACACATTGGGGGTCTATTTTGGTCTTGGGAGCTCACAAATGTGTATAATGGGGGTGTGTCCTTGGAAGCTTACAAATTTGAATAATAGGGGTTGGTTTTGGCCTTGGAGGTTTGAACATGCATAATTGAAGGTCTATTTTGATCTTGGGGGTTAAAATAAATGTGATGTAGGTCTATTTTGCTTTCAGAACCTCTCAAATGTGAATAATAGGGGTTTGCTTTGGTCTTAGGGCCCCAAAGATGCATAGTGGATGTCTATTTTGACCTTGGGGCTCAAATATGCATAATGTGGCCCATTTGTTTTAATCTTGGGGGTTCTACTATGCATAATGTGGGTTGTTTTTGGTCTTGGAAGCTCACAATTGTGAATAATGGGGGTCCAATTTGGTCTCAGGGCCTCAAAGATGCACAATGGGGGGTCTAGTTTGGTCTTGGTGTTCAAATATGTATAATTGGGGGTTTGTTTTGGTCTTGTAACCCAGTAAATCATAAGAAAAAATCTTGTCTTCTTCAACCCCCACACATTGTGATTACTTTTTAATTTGATTACATTTCAGTCACATTTGGCCATCTTAAGTTTACAAGTGGCTTGTTGCACTAGTTAATGGTCAATATTATTTATATATAGTTTTGACATTCATTAAATTGTTCATTTATGAGTATAATTTGAACCTTTTTTTTTTAAAAATAATTTCAAATTGTTGACATGAAAATTGAAGTAGCCTTTAACTTTATTTACATAATGCATTGTAATGGGTTCATGGTTTTTTGACATTTCTTCAACTGTCAAAATAGTACATGAATTGAACCATTCACTTTTAATATGTTAAAATTAATACTCACATGTTGCATCTTGCATTTGCTATGACATATTGAATTGTAACTTGATGTTTTGCAATTATACTTGAATGGTTTAATGATTTTTTTCACATTTATTATATTATTAACATTTGTAAATGAGTTGAAATCATTCATTTTGAATGCATTAAATCTATTATTCACAAGTTGCATTTTGCACTTATCACAATTCATGAAGATGGATGTATAAAAATTTGGCAACTCTCACATTTATAATTGAATGGGTTAGTGATTAAATCAAAACATTCATGCATGCAAATTTCAGAATGCATGTAAACCTCTAAATTACAAATTTTTAATATATTAAATTTTTGTACATTCATGTAAATTAAAATATGTGTTTTTCATCTAGTTTTTTTTAGGCATCATAAACAAGTTTTGTATTACGAATGTTCATGATGCCACACCAAAAACCCCAAGAATAATTCCCAATATTTTTCCTTTTAGTGTATGAGAAACAAATCCATGTTAAATTATTTATATTAAATTATTAAAAATTTTGTCATTATATACATACTTTTAAAAATCAAATATATGAATGAATTAAAATGGTGATCATAATAGTGACTTCAACAATGTTTTATAATTTGTTTATGTTTTCAATTTTGTGGTGTTGATTAAATCATCCACAAGAAGATTTAGCCACATTTTGGTTATAGACCATGTACATGGAAATATAAAATTGGTATTTAATCCTTTTATGGCTATAGGTCCTACAACCCATTGTAAAATTATATATATATATATATTGGGTTTTAAAAATTAAAAATCCTTTGTTGATGTTGATGGCTCTTTTTTATGTTCACAAAATGGTGGACATTCACAACAAAAAACACTTAGTTGCAACATTAATATTTATTTTAAAAATTTCAAAATTGTTGGATAAGGTTTATAATAATCTCAAATATTATTCAAAACTTTTTAAATAAATTTAATGTTGGAACTATTTATTGGTTTAAGGTTAGAATTATTAGAATATTTTTGATTTTTTTATTCATCAGTAAATGATTAATGTTGCTAAACAAATATGGTCTTGAGAATTAAATGGCTATATTGACTACTTAATTAATGTTTCTTCTTGTATGGCCAATTTTTACCAATTTAAGGGGCCAACAACATCAACAAAGCTTTTATTTTCTTAAATCAAATTTTATCAAATTAAAAAGGTACACATATCATCATTTTTTTACAATAGGTTATCATTAATAACCATAATATTGAAGGATTTAAACAAGTTTCCAATTGCATAACTTGTCTATAGCCAAATGTGACCTTAAATCATTTTATGGTTGATTTCATTTGAGCAACATTGCAAAAATGAGAAAAAATATATATACTTAATTATATTGGGGAAAGTAAAAACTTGCAATTCCTCAAAAAATGAACATATATTTTACATAATGAAAATAACATTGTTAAAGACCTAATGAAGGGTATTTTTAATTCACATTGAATTGGAATTGAATCACATTTACACAAATTGTAAGTCAATTTAAACAAAAAGAGATCTTTTGATTTTTTATTTATTCATAACATGTTATTTGATTTTTAAAAAAAACTCTTTAAATTGATTATTTATAAATCATAATTGTTTTTTTGAATACAATATTGAATATTAACCTTCAAGATCATTTTTTTCATTTCTAGCATTTGATTAAATTTTGAAAAAGAAAACATATGTCAAAGTTAGAATGTCCTAAATATTTTCATGCTGAAATTTATCAATTTTCTTCTTTTATGTTATTAAAGTCTTGAAGTGATTTGATGGTTAAGACCTTGGTGCATTTCCATGAATTGTTGGGTTGAAACCTTGATGGATGCTTGCATTAATGTATATAACGTGCATTACACATTGATATATCGTGTACAAATGTAGTATACAAATATGTACATATCATGATGATGAATGGTGTCAAAACGTTTTGCTTACAAAGCTTTAAAATATATATTGTGCATGACATGTTGTGAAGAATTAATACAATTCAAGACTAACCTTTTAAAAAAAGTTAAAAAATTGGTGTATGATTATGTGGCACTTTAATTCATGTCATATTAACTTGAGACTTCATAATATCCATGTTAAAGAAATTAAATAAAAAATTACTTAATGCAACATGTCATTATCCAAAATGCTTTACTACTACAATTCATGGTTTTTTTACTATAAAATCCAATAAAAAAAGGACCCCATTTGGACAGGCATAAAAATGACCATCTTATCAATTTGGACATGTGTAATGTGACTGGGTAGTTTTTTAGACTAACAAAATGTTGGGCTTTTTGACTAGTGGATAATGGATCATTTGATTAATCAAATTTTTTCCTTTCTTTGGATATTACCAAAAATAATATTTTTGTGTAAGTAGGTAGATGGTAGCCTAGCCTAACCTAACCTCCTTAGGCTAGGTAAAAAATCTAATGGGTATGTAGGTCATGGGAGGTAAGTAGGTAGGTTTGTAGGATGGTAGGTAGGTAAGTAATTTGGTTTATAGGTAGGCATAGGCTATTGCCTAACCTAGTTGTAACTATCTTTGCCTATTGAGTAGCATAGGATGTCCCATTTGACTAGAACACCATTGTCAATCTTGATTAAGGATGTCATTTTGCTTTGTCCAACTTGAATAAATGTCCCAATTGACTAAAACACGTTGAGCATTTTGACCAAAGTGGTCATTTTTTTGTCCAACTTGATTAGATGTTCAATTTGACAAATATCAAATAGGTCATTTTAACCAAGTTCATTAATCAAAAAATACACATGTCATCAAGCATCAGGCCTTTAATCAAAATATGCATGTCCACTAATTAAAAAGGACTTGTTAGTCAACTTGGACCTTTTGAAAAACCATGAATTGTAGAAGCGATGACTAAAACAAATTTCATTAAAAATGTTTTAATCAACTAATCCTTTTTGACCGAAACCATGTAAGTTATATATTAGTTGATTTTTGTCCTATTTCAATGAAAACTTAAAAATTTTGGATAGTTGTAAGACCCATGATTCCTTGTGAATGTGAATAATGGGGGTCTCTTTTAATCTTGGGGGTTTTGAAAATTGAAAAGGGGGTGTCTATTCTAGCTTTGGGGGATCAAATATGCATAATTGGGGGTTTATATTTTTCTTGGGGCTCCCACATGCATATTGATGATGTGTTTTGATCTAGGAGGTTCACAAATGGGTGCAAGTATGTTCAAAGGAACCAACATGATAATTATTTTATAAAAGGATTGTGAATCTTTTATTTTTTCATATGAAGGAAATTTTTAATGAAATCTTTTGCAACTTGTTATTAAAAATAGAAATAGTTGCCTTGATATATCACATTTTTTGTTAATCATGGTTGAATAAATATGAAAATTTCAAAATGTGCATTTGTTTTTGCATTTTTTGTTTTCTTTTGAAAATTTGTCATAATTTTGAATCATACCAAAATATGTTAACTATTTTAGGTTTTAAATTCTCATATGATAAATTAAATTCTTTGATATATGTCATGTACATTACACCCCATTTACATATGGTAAAAAAGTCTTGAAATTTTAAAATTTTGAAACATACTTCAAATTTCTAAAAAGTTCAAATTTGATAACTTTTAATTGTGAATGTTTTTGGAGCATGGGTTGTAGGATACAAACATTTAAATTTTTTTACCGTAAAATAGTCCTAAATACCATAATCCTTTTCAAAATTAACTACTTTTGACACAATTGTTGTTCAAGTTCAAGAGTGATTTTTTATTATTAAAACCAAAACCCAAAATTAAGTTTAATAATTTTTTTAATTTGAGTTCTTCAATGCTCATATTAGTCATTTAACACAACTTGGAATGATTAACATAATTCTAAAATGTCAAAACAAAAACATATGTAAAAAAATTCATAGTTTTCATTTTTTTTTCAAGATGATTGTTAGCCCCTTTTAACATATATACACCCGAATGTGAATTACAGGGGTCTGTGTCGATTTTAGAAGCTCACACATGTGAATAATGGGTTTTGTTTTGGTCTTGGGGCATGAAGATGCATAATGGGGGTCTGTTTGATCTTGGGAATTCAAATATGCAAAATGCGGGTTTATTTTATTCCAAGGAGATCAAAAATACACAATGTAAGTTGGTTATGAGGGTTGGAGGGTGGATGTACAATTGGGTTGACCAACTAAAAACATCACACAAAATTTTATTAGATCCATCGAACTTTTAAAAAATATAACACTTTAAAAAGTGTTTTCATTAAATTGTTTTTTTGAATACATTACCCATGTTCTATAAAATTTGAGATTATAATGAAACAATTATTTCGAATTTTGATGTTCCTTATCATTGTACTTAGAAAAAGTTTCAGGAATGTCATGGTGGCCACCTTTCTTAAACTTTTTGATTAGAAACACTTTTGAAACAAGCAAAGGTTTTTATTTTTATTTATATAATTTTCATAAGTACTTTAGATGGTATTTTACTTGATTTTTTAATTTGGTAATTAATTGAGTAGATTTGATTTAATTATCAATTTTCAAAATTTAAAAGCGTGATTCCTGAAGGGGCCATGACAATTAGGAATACAAATTTGTATTATTTCCCATTTATTTTATTCTAATAAAAACTTATGGCCATATACTTTGGAATGCAATGGATAAACATGAGAATAAAATATTTTGTAATTGTGAAAAGATTTAAGGGAAAGGGCCCATGAATACTATTTGGCCAATTTTGGTTCCTTAACATTCCTTGAGGTGGTTCCTAATGGTACGACCCAATTGTACTTTCACCTTGGAAGTCTTTTAGCTTATGAAAAATCCAAAATGTGTATGCTCCAATTTCAATGAAATATATTGGAAATTCTCATTGAACTTAATGTATTTATCTTTTTGAACTTTATTTCTCAATGAATTTAATTGAGTTCACACATGCATTATGGATGTTTGTTTTGATCTTGGAAGGTCACAATATGCATAGTAGGGGCTTGTTTTGGTCTCAGGGGCTCAAGTATTCATAATTGGGGGTTTATTTTGATGTTGGGAGCTCACAAATATACATATTAAGGGTCTATTTTGGTCTTAAGGTGAAAGCATGGTAAAATATATAATTCAATTACCTCGGCAATCTACTTGTCAAGCTAACAAGAAGTAGGACTAATATAAAACCCATCATAAAATTATTATACATTTAATATTTTTACTTAAATGATGAAAAAAAGATATTTCTTCACTATTATGAATTAATTTTAAAAAATTACGTTGTAAAAGTAGGTTTCAAGTAGACTTTTCTAAATGTAAGTAACTTTTGAAGCCTACTTTTTGCAGTGTGACATTTGTTTCAAGTATGTGTCAAGTATATTCTACCAAAGAGAAAGTAAAATTTATTTATTTTCCTTCCTTTGAATATATAATGATCTTTTTGTTATAACTTCACACAAATCTATTTCATTAAATTTTTTAATGAAAAAGTACTCTTGAACATCATATTGGTTAGTCAAATTCAAAAGTACTTGTTCCCTATTTTTATTATTCCAAAGTTTTTCAAATTTTGTATTCAACTTAATACAAACCCAATGGAAAACACCATGGTTTCAAAATGAAATTTAAGTAAAAATTGAATCTACTTTCTTGTGTTTTCATGAAAAACTATCTCTTTTTAAACTTTGATATTTTTTCATCAACTTTTTTTTGTATAAAATACCATGATTTCACCCTTTAGGGGTTTAAACATGCAAATTGGGGGTATGTTTTGATCTAGGGAACACACAAATGCACAATGTTAGTTTATTTGGTATTAGGAGTTCACAAATCTATTATGTGAAGGTTTGCTGAGATCTTGGTGGTTCAAATATGCATAATGTTGGCCTTATTTTGATCTTGGGAATTTGATTGCCTTATTCACCTTAATTAATGAACATGTCCATTTTGATTAAAACCTTGTGACTTGAATGACTTGTGAATTTTTTGACATATGAATTAAAATTATAATGACATATTTGATTATTTACCAAATTGAACATTTAATCAAGTTGAACAACAAAAAATAAAATGCTTGATAAAAATGACCAATGATGTTTTTAGTCAAATTAAATATTTTATGCAAGTTAATAAGCCAAGTTAACTATTACCTAGGTGAAGTAGACCTAAGTAGGTTGCCAAGGCCAATCTACCTACCTCCTACATAGGCTAAGTAAAATGTTTTGGTATAAAAATATGGTTTGCCAAAAACTTGAAATTTTCAAAAAATCATCTTTCTACCCATTATTTTTTACTAATTCTATCATGATAAATTGCCAATTCTTTGATGTTTTTGAAATAACTAGAACTAATGATTCTTTGATTTTAATTTTTTTCCTCAAAAAATTGGAACAAAAAGTTTTCTAGTTTTGAAATTATAAAAACCCAAAATTGTTGGTTTTTTTAAAAAAAAAAGTAATCACACAACATCAGAAAAAACCTTACCGAGTGCAAATTCTTTAAGGTGTACAAAAATCTTGTTACAACATCACCATTTTATTTTATTTTTACCATGTAAAGACACATTTATGGATGATTATGATGGAATCTAGAATTGTAATAATCTATAATCTTTCTAAAATTTTTGACAACTTTTGATTCATTATTTTTATGGGGATCAAAATATAGGCTATAAAAGGACTACGGTAAAGATTAGGCCCTTTTCATCTTATGTGGTACACCTTAAAGGATTTTCACCCTACCTTGTTTATTATTGGGAACTTTGGGCGGGAGGTTGGTGAATCATGCCAAGTAATTCTTTGCACTATTAGAAAACTTGGTATTTTTTTACTAGCAAATTTAATAAAAAAAATACCAATTTAAATAGGCATTAGAAAAACCACTCAATCATTTTGGACAAGTTGATTTTGACATGTTCGTTATGGCTAGGGTGGTTTTTTTAACTAGCAGAGTATGGACCATTTGATTAGTTGAATTTTTGCCCATAAAAAATAAATTGTGGTAAGTAGGTAGGTAGGTTGTAAAAAGGCAAGCAAGTAGGTAAATGGTAGTCTAGCCTAGCCTAACCTAGCCTACCTTATCCTACTTCACAAGTCTAACTTAATTTAACTTAGTATATCTTACTTAGCCTACCCTACCTACCTTAGCCCCTTAAGCATGTACATAAGTTATAATGTTAGGAATTGAACCCTTGACCTTCCCAATGATAAACCAAGTCCTTAACCAATGGACCACACCATCAAAAGGTTTTCAATCTTTGTCAATTTTGTTATTTCACATGTTTATTTCAACACTTCACTACAAAACTATGAGGTATGAAGGTAAGTAGGTTATAGAAATAGGTGGGTGGCTAGGTAGGTGGATGGTGGGTGAAAAGGTAAGTAGGTGGGTCGGTAAGTAAATAGGCAAGTGGGTGGGTAAAAAATATGTATGTAGGTAGGTGGGTGGGTATGTAGTACATATATGTAAGTAGGTGTGTGGGTAGGTAGGTAGGTAATTAATATATAGGTAGGTTATAGGTGGGTGGATAGGTAAGTAAGTAATACATCTAGGTAGGTGGGTCATGGGTGGATGGGTAGGTAGGTAGTTAATATGTAAGTAGGTTATAAGTGGGTGGATAGGTAGGTAGGTGGTGCATTTAGGTGGGTGGGTGGGTGGGTGGGTGGGTTGGTAGGTAGGTATGTATGTAGGTATGGAATAAGCATAAGATGTCCCACTTGACTAAAAAACATTAGTCATTTTGATTAATGATGTTGATTTCTTATGTTCAATTTGACTAAAACTCATTAACCGTTTTGACTAGGGTTGTGTAACTTGACTAAATGCATTGATAAAAAAAATCATTCTAGTCAAGTTGATTGGTCAAAAAATACATACTTCAAGCCTCTAATCAAAATGAACATGTCCATTAATAAAAAAACGACCAATTACTCAACTTGAACCATTTGAAAAACCATGTTTTGTAATAGTGTAATGTGATGAAAAATCTTAGGATGATAACCTAATTGGATGATGTCATAACATCAATCGCCAAAAGCCAAAAGCTAATGTGACAAGCTTTTGGCAGTTGATGGTGATGGGGAGTGGGAATGTTTTTTGTTTTTGTGGTTGTTGGTATGGTTGTAGGTTATGAACATGTTGGAGTTTTTAAGATTGGTGATGTTTGATCTTTTTATGGCTTTTGTTGTGGGTGAACATTGTGTGGTGTGTTGTTATTGTATGGATTTTCTTGGTTGGATGTCAATCAAGAGCTAGAAGAGTTTGAGCTTAAGTACTAAGGACTTTGGTAGAATAGGTAGCTAAGTATTTTGGTTTTCTTTTTTGATCTTGTGGTCAATTTGTTGCAATCTTGTGATGTTCAGTAGCATGGAAGGATGACTGCTTGAAGGTGAAGACTATAGTTTTTTAGAAGAGGTTATGCAATTTTTGTTGTGTTGTGTACCTCTTAAAGAAACATAGTTTAGAACCATGATTCAAGGGGTTTGTGATCGGGGGAATGATGAAGTTCATTAGGGATTTCGAGAACGATCGTATTTGGCAAAACATGTTTGATGAATGGGATGTTGTTTAGTGAGATTTGGATTTTTGAAGGGTGAAGGAAGAGAGTACTAAAATTGTTCGGTGCCCTATGTTTCTGCTTTTTGTGGGTTTTATTAAGGATTCCATGAGGGAAATAATGGGCTGCATAAATGTAAAGCTTCCTGTAGTAAGAAGGATTTCTTCATGTTGAGTTTTGCATCCTTGAGTTTTTAATTTCATATCATCACTGGGAGTTGTTCATTATGTGCTCATTTCTGGGTTAAATATTGTTTCCATTAGTGCATACAGATCATAGTGTGGGTGTCTAGGATGTACTTTGTTTTGTTAAGTAGATTAGTTGATGCACAAGAGAGTGAGATCGGAGTGATCTAATCCCCTAAGATCTGTAATCAATGATTTATGCATAGTTAGTGTGTTTTTGCTTGAAAGGCTGAAAATCAAAGAATGTGGAGATTATGTGAAATCTGTATTTTATGATGTGCAACATTGATTTGAATGTAACTTTTGTATGACCCTGTCTGTTACACTAGTTCCATCCCATATGTTCTCTTAACTAAATGGCATCCACTCTTTGCAAGCAACAAGCAGTATTAAATTTTAGTCAGTAAGGTTTCCCATATATGAGAATGCTAAAAACCTAGCTGGGTAACTTAATTTTTGCCTCACCCAAACAGCCCAGGCCAATATATCGTCCCCAGATGCAATTCATCTCGCTTGTTAAGTTACCCATTTACCCAAGACAACAATTCACAAAAGTGGCCCCATGAAAGCTTCGCACACGAATATCCATAGTAAAAGTATTGACTTTGTCAATACAGCCTGGGAGGTCCACACAAGATTGGGAAAGGAACACAGAATCTTGGCGCCCCAGGCGACTAATGTCTGTCCATATTTTGGTCCCTTGGAGAGACCCTTAGATGGTCATAAATCATAAAGATCGACTTGAACAAAAAATTTAACAGGTCAGACAGGAAAGCAGAAAATTTTTAGAACCCTAAATATATTTTGGTGACTTGCTGGATGTATTGTCTAAATATGGCTATGACATTCTAAATAAATATTTCCTTGAAATCTGGGGACTTTGCTGCAATTTTTCCACAATAATCCTTCAAAAGAGTCACACTGGATTTGGATTTTTGTTGTGGCAGTGTGAAAATTTGCCAAAGAGAAAATCATTTCTGACCACTACCATGTTCCATATGTCATTGTGTTTTGGGAAGTTATTTGAATCTCAGTCCCCTTTGGCTCTGACATGGTTCTTCCGATAATTCATCTAAAAGGCCTTGACAAGAGGGCTGTAGGTACAGGCACCTTAATCGTTGTGATCATTTCACAAGCTAGTAGACAGGCACTTTTTTAGGAAGTGGCATTGTACCTTATTTTCACCATCAGGTTGCAACATAAATTGGGATGCAGAATACAACCAAAAAAAAAAACTTGTCAGTTATCAATTTCACTACCGAAAGTAATACCCCCCCCTATCAATTTACTTAGTTATTTTGTGGGTAGTAACTGTTGATTTTCCATAAGGGTCAGTTATCATAGCCAGTTGAGAGTTGTCGATTATCCACAATTTATATGGTTTTTAGTTTTTTTACATTTTTCTGTATTTTATGATAATATTTAACGTTTTAGGATTGACCATCTACCTTCATGAATAAATTGGGTCATTCAAGTAAATTATTAAAATTTGAAAAGTTAATACAATAAAGGTAAGTTATTAATCAATTATAAAAAATTCAATAACTGATTGGTAGGTTATCAATAATCGGGTTGATAATTGGTTGGTTAATTGGGGTCAAAACTCAATAACTGACCAAAACTGGTACAAATGAGTGTTGTCCAATTTTTGATTAGTCATCTTCACGAAAAACAATTACATAAAAATTATGTAAAACCAATCAAACATTCCAATGATTTGATTAAATGTAAGGCCAAGTCTATACTTTTAAAAAATAAAGATGTACTTAGAGAACTTAAACCTTTTAAAATAGAGTAGCACCCCCCATTCAGGTTCCAATTCAATTATGAAAAAGAAGCCAAATGCCTGTTGGCTATTCCAACAAAACTCAAAAGCTCCCATTCAGAGACCTTGGAACCTAGCCTATTTAACCTAAACTTGCCTAAATCTCCCAACTTGCCAACGTTGGTACAAACTAGTGTTGTCCAATTTTTGATTTTACAATTTATATTTCTACAATTGTTAGTTCTAGTTAGTAAGAACCGCATTGGAACCTGGTCTAATTTTTGGAACTGAAACAAGAACCCTAACCTAATCTCATTTTCTTAAAGTATTGGATCCAGAACTGGGTTCCCAGTTCCCAGTTCTATTTAGGCGTGGAACCAAAACTGAACTTTTTTTAAAGAAATATTTTTGAAAATAAAGTGGCTACACCAGGGATTAACCAGCGGTTCTGGTCTAGGTCAGTAATAACCGGACAGAAACCAGGGTCTGATTTTCAAAACCAAAAACAGAACCGGAACCCCACTTTTTGGGGAGGAAATGGATCCAAACATTTGTGTGAACCCGAACTGAGACGGTTCCAATTTATTTTGTAGAGCCGGAACTGGAGCTTCTTCATAAAAGTAAAGAACCGCCCAAATTTGGTAAAAGCCTCTCTGCCACTGGCTATACAAATCATTTGTTGGCAGACTGCAGAGGTGTTCACAGTTTACAGCTTTTGCAACACCTCAACATGTGCACTTTGCATTAATGAACCTCTCCCAGGCCTGCTCGCCAACATGATGAGTATGGAAGCTGTTACCAGTTTTCCTGAGCGCCAGTGTTTTTGAGCTTTATTAATCTGACAATTATTTGGACGATTTTTTGTTTACTCTCAGCGCCTGAGAGAGTGCTGACCCTAAAATTGCAGGACATCCAGAAACCCTAGAACCCAAAACTGAACGCTGTTTGGAAGGAAACTTGTAAAACTTGAGTGTTGGTCATTCAAGCGTTAGAAGGAACCAAGTAAATTTAGGAAGCAATTTTCAAACTCCTATAGTTTGGATCAGCTTGAGTGGACCTTTGGAAATGACCAATTCAGAATTGACTAGTACTTGCTGTGATTCTTGATGATGATATGTGGACCTGAAAACCAGTATCAATTAAACAGCAACGTTGTGGAAGAGAGATTATCTTTGAAACATTGAAACAGATTTCTATGTGGGTTTATGCAAACCAACTTTAACAATGGCAAAGTACAATCTGCTGCTCTCTTTCAAGCTCAAATATGAAAAGAACTTGTGTACATGGGGCAGATTCACAAAACTCACTGCAAAAATCTGTCATACCCATGGCACAGAAGTTGGAAGATCAGTCACTATAAAATATCTTATTCCAGAATGTCATTATTGCAGCTTGTTAACTGCTACTTACAAATGTTTGTTTGCTATGCAGGTAATGCACAAATATGGCACCTGCACAATTGCAGCCAAATTCATAGAACTGACAGCAGAAAAATTTACTGTCAGTTATATGAACTTCAACCTCCCTAGCAGAAAAATCCAATGTCTAGTTGGAAAAATGCAAAATCAATTCCTTACCAACTCAAGATTGTGTGTAGTTAGTTAAAATGAAAACAGTGCATGGTTGCAGTTAGTTCCTCAAAGTGAACAAGTGCAACAAACTCACATAAAAACCAACAACCAATCCTGCAACTATGACCTTGGTCTAGTAGACTATCTAGACTCCCTAAATCCGTATTTGAAGACTGTATTCAATGCCCAAATCTTTGTGATGTCACTATAGCTCGATCCCAATGGGGAAGCTTCACAAATCTGATTCGTACCAGTTGAGGGCACATTCTATCGGTGTTATAGGGTACCGTGTAGTGTCAGTGCAATAATCATAGATAAGATAGTTGCTCTGGACATTATGCAGTGCTTGGATCTGATTGGCATTGAGAGTCTGGTACTGGGGTAAGTTCCACCACATGCCTTGTTGTGTGACGCATGCCTGAGTATCACCGTTCACTACCTCACAACCATCAACTCCAAAATCCTCAAATGTTGCAATAAAAGGTGCGTAAGTCCAATTGAGCTTCACCCATCCATTGTCCGTTGCCCAATTACTGCCATCCCATAGGCTGGCATATATTCCAACCCCTTGGTCATCCATGTATGGCACCCCCAGTGCTTCATTGTTTCTAAATGTGCGAATAGGTGTATCATCTACTAAAAATCTGCAAAACCACCATCACAATTATAAACTGAGACTATGACCCATTAATTTATTGCAAGCTTGTATAATTTCATTCTTTGGCATGTTCATTCACAAAGTAAAATCTGCCTTTTCCCTGGTGCCAAAAGCCATTTCAAGGGTTTTGATGACTTGTGAGTCCAGCACAGACTGATAGGTTGACAACAAATTTCTACATCTCTTGGATTAGGCTTTGAACCAAGATCAATACAACTAGAGAAAGAACTTGAGCCTATTTATAGCACAAATCACCTTGAGATTCAGGTTCATGTCTGTTCTTTATACTACCCCCTAATGCTTTGAAAGCTATATTGTCTAAGCTTCATTTGAATCTTAATGACGTTAAATTTCACTTGTGTAATTTGACATACCTCCAAGACAGAACATCTTGAACTTCAAATTTCAAGAATCTTACAAAATGGAAGGTACCTGTTTTCAGGTACCTTTTGTTTTATAAAATTCCTGAAATTTTAAAAGTTCATCATGTTGCGCAAGGAACTCTTTTTGGGTCTTCTGGGATTTTTGGGCCCAGCCAGGGGCAATAAATCCAGGAAGACCCTCAAAGAGGGTCCTTCCCCTTTACAGAACTCGGAACATGACAACAAGGGTAGTCAAAAGAGGGCCTAAAAAGAGGCAACGCTTGAGGACTTAAGACACCACATTAAGGCACATGAATATGACCCATAATAACTAACTAAGCTAACCCTAAAGCCTCAAGGGTACAAAGAAGTAGTATGGGAAAACCTATCGTCATAGAAGGACTACTAGAGCGCGCTTCCCTGGCACTAATAGCCCTTCTAGGCAATTATTTTTGTCAGCAGACTGTTTATCACAGTAGACGAAGGTTTTTGCAGAATCCATGTAGCTCCTTCAGCCTCCGTGTGAGGAGATAGATGGAGATGGCACAGGTGATCAGTATATATCTATCTAGATAGGCAGAATTTTTGTAGTTACTACCTGAATAATACGTTGGTTTAAGCAGACTGTTCACTTGGAGAAGATCAGAAGAAGCTTACACGGTGATGTTGCTGTTCCAGAGAACAGAATAATAGTGGAATTCCACAGTAGGGTCGAACCACAGGTTGATGCGCTGCTCCCGTCCTCCTACGCCATTGGCGTACACGTTGGTCTGGAGGCCATAAGGTTGCCCTGTCACGTTTCCAAGGAATTCGAAATCCATCTCATCGTGCGTAGCCCCTGGGGATGACAACTGCAGCAGCAGGCCAAGAACATCACATGAGAATGCAGCTACATTAAGTAACCATTATACGCAAGTTCAACTACTGCAGGCGCATAGTCAGTAATCAGTAATCGGAGTATATCAAGAGTAGTATCTAAGAACGAGTTTCTTTTGTCGAAGAATCATCTTTTCTTCATGTGCAAAATTTTCTGAGCCCGTAAATGAAAGCATTTCTAGGCCATCGCCGTGATCCGTTTTGCAGCATTTTCCTTTATCATCAATGCAAAACACATTAATCCAGCCACCAAAGTTGAGCTTGGGCCATGATGATCAGGAAGTCTTTACATAATAGGCCGTCACGGTGCCAGCCGAGTAGCCAGGAACGAGCTTGATCCCCATTCCGATCCTCCCGAACAGATACGAGGTCTTGGATCCGAATGCAGCAGCTGCAGTAGCACCACCAAAACCATCAGTACAACAACGCCCATGAAGTTCTTCACTAATATAAGCTGGCCAGCATCTTCTCCTCGAAGCTGCTGATCATACCTGAGTACTGATCCAGGACGAGCTCCACCTGACCTCCATTGAGAACTCGGGTATGATTGGCATCTGTGGTAGCAAGATAATTTTGCTGGAACGACACAGCAACGTTACTGTTCTGAGCCCCTGCGCAATGAGCCAATGTAGCCAATAATAGAACCACGAACACACTAGCTATGGGGGCATGAACATCCACGTTCCTGCTGCAGTAGTCCATGATCGATCGATCGATCGAAGCTCCTGTCTGCAAAGCTCTACGCTTTTAATCCGCCCCCCGATCACGTTGCTGCAAAGAAGTAGTCTACTTCTGTGTCAGTCCCTAGAAAACATGAAAAGTATTCAGAACCGTGCAGGCAGTGGTGTCCAAACTTGGAACACCAGAAGATCAAAAAGCTAGACTGAGTGTTGCAGAAAGTGTTGCAAAAAGTGTTATAATCTATCTGAACACACAAGACCTGCTCCAGCTCAGATGTTAAGAACAAAAGTGCATCGTTTGTCTATATAACCTCTCTGAATGAACTTCTTTCCGACTAGTGACCAGTGCAGATTTGCGCAGTGCTATTGTGCTGGGATGGATGGGTCCAGCCAGATACGAAGATGAAGCTAAAAGATAAACCTGGGGTTGATCACAATTTTACTTATTGCAGCCAACTACCCACTCGAGCAAGAACCTGATCTAATGTCTCTACCGCTTATACTAGTGCAGCATTGAAGTTTGTCTTGCTGCTGCTGGCTGCTACCGCTTCCAGCTAGCTCCCTTTGAGTTGCTGCTGCCAGCTGCTTGAGCTACTACAATCGAACTACTTCTCAATGATCAGAAGTTGCTGATTGACTACCTACCGAAATGAGGTGCCATCTATTAAGCTAGAAAAGGAGGGAGGATGGACATTGGAAAGTTCATGTTTGCCAACTGGTAGGTGCCGCGTCTTCCAGTGTACCTGTCTAGTGATCTGCCACGCCATTAAGAATCAGCAGCTGTGTGATTTCAACACCTGACAGTTTCTTTCCTTGCCACAGGTTCAAACGTCTCCCATTAAGTTGTTCGTCAGCCTAAAATAATCTTGAATTATTAATTAACCTAGTTCTGGCTTGCACAGTTTGGGGCAGCCTTTTATTAAATTACTGGCGACATTTCGCCAAAAAGATTTTTTTTAATATTAAAAATTGTGAAAATGAAGTGGTTTATGTCTGGGGTTCTCCTTCGCCAAAAAATAAAATTAAGAATCGCCTGTTTTCTTACATTTGAGTCCAGCAGTTATCTAGAAATAGAGAAGAAGTCTTTAAAATTTTAATTTTTGTGTCTAGCCAAATTTGGCCAAAGCTTCCTATGGATGATCGAATTTTAGCTACATCATAAAGTTGACCACAAAAAAAACACTAGTGTGGGGTAGTAAGAGAAAGACTCAGCTGATAGATACGCATGAATGAGAGAGAGAGAGAGAGAGTTCAGCTACATTAAGACAGCCCAACTGCGGAGTGCAGATTTTTTTCAAAAAACAAAAATTATTCTTGAGAGAGAGAGAGAGAGAGAGTTCAGCTAGGAGACAGACAACTTGCAGACTGTTGAATATATTAAAAAAACAAATTATGTTTCAGATAACAAGGGCTGGCCAGTTTTAGTTTTTGACAAAGAATCCATTGGTCTTTGGAACAGACTATAATTTGTTGCCTCCTCTTTTGAAGGCCGGGTTCAATTTCAAACCATCGTTTGACAGATCTTTTGAGGGGTGGATTCAAGATGAGTGCAAATTTTAACCTTTGAGAATATGACTCACAAGACAGCTGGACTGCAAAAACGTGATTATTGATAGAGACACTTAAATGGAATGAATGAGAGATGCTGTTAGCCTTTTGTGCCTGGGACAAAGAAAGACTTTGAGAGTTATGTACTTGATTAATTAGCAACTAGCATTTGAAAGGGCTTTCTGGATGTACTGGTCTGAAGATATTATGGAGACGTCACTTTAGTACTAAAGTATTGCCAGGGAATTAATAAACCTTCTTCCTCAACAAGGGACGCGTCCTCTCTAAGTGGACTAATAAGTTGGACTTAACACAATGGCCTGCTACCTGGAACCCTGGAGATCTCAAAGCTGGCTGCTGGGACGGGACTAAAATATTATATCCTAGTAAGTGGGATCTTGAGGGTGGGGGAGGGCGTGGGCAAGCTCTGTTTTCCAAAGCGTAGGGTAAAGACCTATGGTGGGGGCTGGCATTCCCAAAATAAGGGACCTAGGACAATATAGGTAGTCAAGTCTCTACTGGCGTTTTGTAAATATCCCTGGTGGTTGGGCTTCACCCATTGTAAAGCACCAGGCAAAAGTTATCATGAACCTAAACTTATATAGCACTCAAGGCATAGGTGTGGGATGGTTTTTACATCTACTCCTTAAAGAGTAGGGGAGATCTTATGTCTACTTAAACCTTTAAGTTGGCTTAAGATCCCTTCCACTCTTAAGGAGTAGATGTAATATCTCTCCTCTTTTCTAAGAGAGCTATTCCTGGATATATGGTGCCCTCCAAATACACTTAGGAAATCGCTGGGAATGCATAGTGAAAGAGAAGAACTTCACCCTGGCACAGGGTCTGAATGAGGCTCCCAGGGTGGGTCTCTAATGGGCAATTCAAATTGTTACAGATTCTCACATGTCATTAGTCCGTGTAGTTACAAATACAAGTAACACTGTTATTGGCTTCCCTTGCCAAAGAGGAGAGAATAGAATGGCAACAAATTTTAAGAACCTGATTGGCTGCAGGATTCCAACCCAAACATCCCTTCACAATTAAAAATGTGCTGATGCAAAACAAAGACACAAATTTTGTCATCTAATCAGGTGTCTCTCCAGACTTCCAGCTACAGCCTTGTTGCGATTTTAACACTTCTCGTTCATACTTCTGACGTCCTAATTGGGCAACCCTTAATTTAGCCTTGATTTATTTAGTCAGGTTTGCTACTGTCCTACCTAGTATGGGCTTGCAGGGAATTGAACCCACAACGTGTGCCAAAACGTCTACGTTTTTCAATGACACTGACCAAAACAGTTGGAGTTTTCACCCTGGTACCAGGGTTGGTAATGGTTCACCCCAGGCCACATCACCAACACTGTACTGGTACCATGGTAAAAACTCGAAGAAAATTGTGATTCCTTGTAAGAATTATAAATGTCACATCGCTTTCATCCGTCCAATAAAACAGGGTCTCTGAGTGAGAATTTAACATGTCCCAAGGAAAATATTGCCACTAAAGAGGCCTCATTTAAGAAGGTGAAGGTAACAGTGTAGGTGCTGGTTTACCCAGGTTTTGATGTGGCCTTCAACCAAACTTATCAATTTTCCAATCCACTCATTCCACCTATTTTCAGTTGACACTTATCTGAACCAAAATCCAAATTATCACAAGGGTCTCAAGTTAGGCCCTGAAATTACTTTACATTGACAGGGATGTTAGAAAATGGATGTACACTCATGTAATGTGTAAATGCAAATGCTAATTGATTGTGCCTACACTAGTGTTGGGCGCATGCACACTTTGGCGAGTTTGAACCACTGGTTCCAGTTCATATTAGTAAGAAATAAACTGGAACTGGGGCTGAAATTTGGAACTGGATTTTATTTCTTTAAGAACTGTACCTGAAACTGGGTTGCTGGTTCTATTGATCTGTGGAACTGGAACCAGAACCAAAATACATGTCTTCGAGAAAATTAAAGTGACTAGAACTGGGATTAACTGGAGGTTTACCAGCAGCCAACCATTGGTTTCATTCTGGGTTTATAAGAACCAGATTGGAACTGGGTCTGATTTTTAGAACTGGAATGCAAACGGCAATAGATCTCTTTGGAAGAACCAGACTCCAGGCTCCATTTCTTTGTAGAACTGAAACCAGAACTGAGTCAGTTTTCTTTTTTTCAAAATAGTGGGAACCAGAGGTTCTTGACAAAAGAAAAATCCACCTGACACTGGTTTATACTCTGCACCTGGGTTGGAAACTTTGCTGCATGGTAAATGCCCCTCACTAAAAAGTAAACAAGTGATGAAACCCTGCCAAACTTTATAAAAAGAAAGCACCCAAGCAAGGGAGAGAAAAAAAAACAAGGGGCAAGGACCAAAGTCCAGGCAAGCAAACAGCCCAAAAGAGTCAGGCCACAAGGAGGTAAGGGAACCACTAAGTACCAAAACTTCCACCAGTCACTTGAAGCATATTGACTAAAGAAAAGGGAGGTAAACTTGATCAAACTCCAAGCCTAAAAAAACCCTCCTGTCCAGAAACAGCCCACTTCGAGATAAAGACAATCTGCACTCTCTATAAAGTCACCGACACTCTCTGTTTATAAAAGGAAGACAACATGATAAAGGAGGGCCTACAAACAAGTTGTAAGCCTAAATGTTCAAACTGAAATCCCCCCAGGATACTTACTGATCTAGGAAACCCCATTAGGTTTTCTATTGAACTGCAACACTATTACCATCACCAAAATGAATGCTGAAAGCAGATTCTAATAAAGGAGGTAAGTATGCAATAAGGCATTATTGCAAGCAACTTGCTCTTCTCTATACAAAGCCCAGCCAAGCAAGACAGAGTCCACCACCCCCGGAGATTGTCAAGGAAGCCAGAGGCCCACACAGTCACGAGTCATAGTCCACTAATGTTACCTGAATTGTTTTTGAACTACCTAGTACGAACTCTTGAGCTGTTGCAGACGAAGTTCTATTTTCTCCTGGGTAGAATAAACCTTGGTTTGTGTGTCCCAACAACCTCCATGCCTATAGGTGGGATTTCGTTGACAAGGGTACACACTATTAAAAGGCAAGAGACACAGGGACCCTCCATCAGGATCACAGCAAGACCAGGAAACCAACCCTTGGTGGAGGAGAACGGAGACGTTTCCAGTTACAGCTGTTATACCGTGTCAGCTGCGATACATGGGGCCTTCCCCATACCCTGAATTAGGTCTGGTGCCTGAGTAAGAACATTTGTAGGTCCTTTCCCCAAAAATATAAGAAAAGAATAAGAAGAACGTGGGTCCTTTCAAGAGTTGGTTATGTAGAAGGATTTCATCAGGCTCTTGAACAAGAGTCCCTGACTATTGTCAAACACACTTCCCAGAACCTTCTTAAAAAATTTTAAATATGGTCCCTGAATATAGAGCCACACTTCCCAGAACTTTGCCATACTGTAAAGGGCTCTATCAGTGAAATTTCTCAGAGACTCAGCTGCACAATGGAGAGATGTACTGAGACATCATCTGCATTCCTCCTGGAAACAGTTTTCTGGTTTGGTGCCTCTTTTGATTTCTGCTGGAACCAGCTTTGAGGACTGGTGGCCCCACCTCACGTCTACTTTGTGTTTCATATATGGTTTTCTTCCAGCAGCTACCTGGTATGAGGTGGTGGGCAAGTAGAGTCAATGTTTTGAGTGGTGGTTTAGTCAGGTGGTTTTGGCTACGGATTTGAAAACGTCCAGGGGTTATTTGTTAAATAGCTGTGGATTATTTTGTTGACAGATTCTTATTGGTATACTAATCAAGGTTTATTTCGCTTCAAGAAATTACTGAGTTTGTAAAGTACATACTCCTGTTGGCAGGTTCTATGCAGGTTCCCTGATTTAGGTAGGTTCAGGTCAGAGGTCAAGTTTTAAGGTTTGGGCACTGAGATTCCATGTTTTATTGGAAGAGTTTCATTGGAAGAGACCGGCATTTCCCATTCCAGATGGCACTTCAAAATGTTCGAGCCATGTTATCTCAGGGTGTTTGCTTTCATGTCCCATTCTTTGAGAGCTTAGTGGTTCAATTTCATTCCTAGTTGCAGGCTTCTTTGTTGGATCATTTACACAAGTAGGAATTTGCAAGCACTGAGCAATGACTTCATTCCCCTTACTATTAAGACATATGGGTGCCTTCATTCTTGTTTTGATTCTTTACTAATCACTTGTGCATAGACCACTATTGCGCATCATCAATAGTCTTCTTTAGTCCCTTCGATGTTCATTTCCCCCTATCGACAACATGTGTCCATAGCCTTGCAATGTGCAAAAGCCATAGCAATTCTTCAATGGGCTACTACATTTGGTCGGGGTTCCTCATCTCTTCCACACATCATAGCTAGTGCACCTTTGTCACTAACCAATTTGTCGCGAACAATTGTTGTTTCATCTTAGGTCTTTTTTGTTTTGTTAATTGTCATTTCATAGCCTTAA
>Ga0116229_10003097_pt1 | contig 27264 bp, 23 predicted proteins | sample S1TSphgellanicum_3_FD_87313 | JGI IMG/M metagenome (GOLD analysis project Ga0116229, IMG submission 87313) | Host-associated microbial communities from peat moss isolated from Minnesota, USA - S1T2_Fc - Sphagnum magellanicum MG | ecosystem: Host-associated > Plants > Peat moss > Unclassified...
TAAGAATAAGGATTGTGATGCAATGGTTAAGAATTAATCCATGGGTATTATATTTTGGGTTCAAATTTTTTTCTTGACAACCATTTTTTTGGGATGAAAATATGTGGAAAAATCATTCAAGGAAGAAGATAGTTTTATGGATGTTTTCCAAGTATACAATTTAACGTCACACTTCCTTTGGAATTGGAGTCATGTTTCCCCCAAGAGCTCAAGGACCTTTCTTGGGAAAAACACCCATCCCTTTGCAATTATGTCCTTTCTTGGCCAAGTTGTTCAAAAAAGAAAAATAATTCAAAACAAGTTCCTTAGGGAAAAAAAAACTCTTTCCCTCAGATCTTGGCCACACTTCCAAATTGGACAACATCTAGGGAAGTTACAATGCTTTAGAAATTTTTTAAGGTTACACAATCAATGAAAAATAAGAAATTTTTTATCAAATGGATGAAAAATTACATTGTGATTAAAAATATGAAATTTGAAATTGACCAATGAATTAAAAATGGGGATTAAGGATGAAATTTTGAAAGCACTTTCATACATTGTGCAACCTTCTAAAAATTCTAATGCATTGCAACTCTCTTGAATTTGTAGGAAGTGTAACCAAACTTTTGGGGAAAACATGGTCCCAATTTTCTTTCTCCACAAGGAATTTGGCTTGAATTATTCTTCTCCCTTGAGAAACTTGGCCAAGGAAATGAGCCCAAGTTACAAAGGGGTGAATGTTTTCCCTAGGGAAAGTACCCTCATTCATCTACTAGGGTTAGGGTTAATTTTCCTTCATTATTGCATGGTTAATTCTAGAATTGTGCGAGTGAGTTACAACAATCACTAATCCTAAAAAAATAAAAGAGAAATAAATTCTTAATTCATCATGTGTAAAAGAGTTTCATTCTTGAATTCCTGACATTTGAGATAGAAAAACATCCAATTTGGTATCCATGTTGGAGTTCTTATTAAAGAGACTTTTGATAATCTACAAGGAAAAAACTTTGAGATTCCCAATACTACATCAATTTAGATTGGTGGTGACCTTATGGGTGGAAAACAAATTCAATTAAGCTTGGTAGGGAAACTTCAGGTGTTTCACATGGATGAAAAATAAAGGATTGTTAAACATTTAATGGTGGGTAGTCATTAATGTTTCTTTGGGTGCAAAATCTCACCAAAATGAAAAAAATAAAAATAAAAAGGAATATTTCCCTTTTTGAGAAATATATACATTTTTAAAAACTGAAAAAAATTCACCACATTTGGACCAAGGATTTTTTTTTCAAATTCCTCAAGTAGGTCCATTGTCAAGGATCCCCATCATTAATTAGCATTAAATAGTTACTATCCTAGGTGGACTATAACATTTTTACAAAAGTGCAACAAATGGCGACTTAGGAAATGCCTAGGTTTAGATAGCTAATTTAATTATTTTATTTCAATTTTTTTTTAAGACACTAAAATCAGAAAATGTTCTTTTCTTTCAACATTTGAAAAAAAAATCTCCAAGTTGCAACATTTTACCACAAAAAAAACATGAATTTGGACTTTGATTGAATTTGTTATCATTTCTTCAATTAGTTTTTTTTACTATTCAAATACGTTGAAAAAACCTATTTTCATTTAATGTGAAATCTGGGATGCTAACCAATGGTAGTCATATGGAAAATATAATCATGTGAAAAATCTATCTTGTCAATGTACTAATACACATTACAGTTCCTTAATTATGTGTTCTTCTATTTCTCCACACCACCTTGCTATTGTATTCTATTTCTTGCCAATTTTAGTTTCAATTTTCTTTTATCATTACTAGTCATCCTAGATCTACATATATATAACCTATTTGTTACTAATCCATGTCCATAGATATCATAATTTTAACATTCCTAAACTAAATCTAACCTTTATGTATTCACAATATGTCTACCCCTTCCTTTGTGTTATTAATTTTAACATTTCTCCCACTTTCATTCAAAATTTAGGATTTTTCCCACATTTACAACCATGGTGATAAATGTTTAATGCCAATTTTGTTGATGTTCCTTTCAATACATACCTTCAACACTTTTAAATGCATTCATTCAAGTTTTGATGCATCAAATTTATGTTAGTTATCCATAAAAATGTTATATATATTTTTGATTTTCATGACAATTTTTTATTTGCAATAAAATTTCATTAAGATGTATTTTTGTAGATGAAATGCAAGCCATGATGGCTCACATTTGGCAAGTACGAACATTCCATGCAAGTACATTTGACAGTGTTAAAGTGGCAATATGCAATGATATAATTGGTTAAAAGGGAATATTTACAATTTGGGTACCAAAAAGGAATGATGCATTTTTAAAGGATTTTAAAGGACAACTTTGGATTTTTATTTCTCTTACATTACTATAGTTGTGGTAAATTGTTGTATGCCAATAGATAAAATGATGTCTTGTTAAATTAATAAAAATATTTCTAAATAATTTGAATATTATGTAAATGTCATTTTGAGTCTTTTAAACTATATCAAATGTTTAAAGTGCATTTTTTTAAAAAGGAATTTAAAGGAATGCATAAAATCATATAATTAATTTCAAAAAAATTATACAACAAAAACATATTCCCTTCTACGAAAGTACATGTTCATTTGGTGAACTTGATGAAAAACCATATCATACAAAATTTTCAAAGTCCTGAAATTTTGAAAGAAAGGGTTGCAAGGCAAAGGATTTGTTTTTTTAACTATTTGGCAGAAACATTTATGTTCAATGGGTTCAAAATTTGTAGCTTTACGTGCAAGTCACATGTGTAGGAAATAATTTTACCCAAAAACATGTTTTATTATCTATTGAAACTCATTTTGGGATTTTTTGAGATTTTTTGTGTTTTTGACTATAAAAAATAATATTGAAACACAATTATGCATGCATGTGAAAAATCACCACTATCACATGAATTATTTTAAATTGGACTATTCAATTTTTCTTACAAAAATTTGTTTCAAATAAATGTTATTTACAAAAAATACCCCTACAAAAGTCTTAAAGTCCTTTTTTCCTTTTTTTGGAACCCCAACCTTGAATAGGCCCAAAAGGTGATTATATATTGTTTAATAAATATCTAAAATTCATATCAATAAAATCCCATCTAAAAATTTCAAAAATATACATGCTTATCAAAAAGATAACATTTAAAAATGAAAACAAATGGACTTATGAAAATAAGACCAAAATTTGACCATTTGAAAGTCCATTACTAAACTTTGGTGAACACTTTCAAGGGTGGGTTTCCATACATGAATTGTTATTTCACATTAGAAAAATATGTAATCATTGAAATTGTAATGAAATTCAATACCAAAATATCATTTTTAAAAGTTCCATTTAGGTTACCAATCTATGTTTTTAAACTTCAAAAGTTCATTACGAGAAATGGGTGTATATATACATAATTTTTTTCTACTACTACATAAGAAAACAATGTATGTTTTCATCTTGAAGTTGTTAACCAACTCCAAATTTAAGGCAATATTGTTTTCCATTTAAAATTATAGCAAAAATCATGATTACAACAAAAAAATAAATTTAACTTGTAACTAGCCTATAGCATGCATCATTTCTCTTGTGTTCAAGAACCTAATTTCATTTATATTTGGATATTATATGTGGTTTATGTTAGCAACTTGTGCTTATGTATTATATCCACAACTGATAATTGGTAGATTTTTTTCAAAATATTTTTTTTTTGAGAAAAAAAGGTTTGGGAACCCCAATTTAAAATTTCAAAAATTTCAAAAATAATGAATAATTACATTCAGCTTTCCATTTGTTAATGATGTTATTGAAATATCTTAATGGTTTGGACAATCCCTTGCATGGGTGAGGTTGTGAGTTCAATTTTCTAAAGTTCATAATGTCAAATATGTTTTTCATGATTATATTCGTAATTGTATATGCATAAACAACTCGATGAATAACTAGTTAAATAAGACTTGTCACATAAGAAGTTTAATCATGTAGTCTCAAACATTGATATGATTAAGATTTTTATAACTATGTAATCATAAAGCTATCAAATTAATTAATTAATTATACGTATGATATATGTTATATATGATTATATATATAATTTTTATACATAATGATATTATGTATATATAATTTCATTGTTTTTATCCTATGAATTTTTGACATGTGTCATTAACATAGGCTAGGCTAAAAACCTAGGCTAAGTAGCCATGTAAACAACTTTCAACTTTCAAATGTTGTGTGTCTTTGAAAAGCTGAAGGTGATTTATTAAAAACTCAAATTTAGTTCTTGCAAGGAAAATAAATAGTTTAACCAAAGATGAGAAAAAACCAATTACAAGATAGGTTATAAAGGGCTATTTTGGGATGGGGAAGGACAAAGTCTTCCAAAGAAATAAAAATAAGAAGACAAACATGTGAGGAACAAGCAAAAGACAAAGAGTTGGAAAACAAGAAGGAGGATATGAATGAATCAAAATTGTTGAAAAAATGAGATTAGTCAAAATGCATGAAGCAAAAGCATAAATAAATATCATCAATGAAATATACCAAATGAATGACATTGACCACAAAGACACAATTGTCCATAAATGGATGAAATGTGATCAAATCAATGAAACTAATATTTTGGGCAAAGTTTTCAAAATGAATGAATTGTAGTGTTTACAGATGAAACTATCCATGGAATTGGCCGTAGGGGGGAGATAAATTAGATAGATGAACTTGGACAATATCCATGTGATTACATGAATTTGTGTGGTCAAACATTTTGTCTATTGATGATGTAATTACTAATACATTTCCTTGATTCTAACCATGCAATCATGCTTATTCCATGTCCTTGTTGTGTTGCAAAATTCATGCACATTGCAAAGGTTCATCCATGTGTTCAAATTTCACCCATATTTTCATCCAAGTATTTCATTGATGTAAAAATTGTTCAAGTATTGAAAATGATGGCATATAATTCACACAATCACATGACAGAAGGGAAATATACACATAATTATAAATACAAAGAATCTTGATAATATCATCCTTTGATAGCAATATTTATGTAGCACATATAGCAACACACCTAGGAATACATGAATTAATGCATAAATGCTTTTACATATGAATAGTTATGTGGGATATCTAGGGGACTACAAATATTGAAGAGGATGCAAGAAACCTACTATGTGGTAGGGATAAATGAAAGATGTGAAAGATTTTGTGTGCAAGTGTTGAGTGTTTCAATGCAAGTCACATCACCACACAAATAACCATAGTTGACACACAAACCACACCAATGACAACACCTTTTGCTCATGTGTGCATGGACCTAGTGGGAATCATTGCAAGACACACACAAAAAAGAGAATTCGGAGTTTGCAACGGCCACAAATAATGTGGGTTGTGATCTCCTGTAATCTCAAGAAATTGCCACTACAATTTTGTCTATACTATACTTGGCAAACATGATATATCACTTCAAAGAGCTTCAATGGCTTTATGTTTTCCAACTACAAGTTTAGCATTCCCACTCCTTGAAGCCCACTCTTGAGAAAGACATCTCAGTAATTGAGCAATGCTGGAAGAAAGAGAGGAATTGAAGAATGGTTCGGAGTGAGCTGAACATTAAGGTTTGCCAAAGTGTTTTGAAGATTTTCTTGCATAGTTTGCAAGGTCTGAGGTGTGAGTCAGGAGCTTGGTGCACAGAAGAAAAAACATGGCACTGACTTAGTAGTAAGTCACAAACAGCAGTGCCTCGCCATTCCTAACAAATGAGGTTCCCCAAATTGAAGGGCTCAAATGCATGAAATGAATGCTGGAGATTGCCTTCCGTCATTTTTCCCAACCAAGGGAGCTTACACATAAGATCCCCCACTCCATGGAGATTACATGAGGTCTCCTGCTCCAATAGGAAGTAAGAATTCGGCTTGATAAGGCGCCCTCCAAATAAACTACAGACTTTCTCCAAGGTTGTTACATATAGAGTAAGACCCTAGGATGAGGGCGTTACTATAAGACTAAGGGCCTGAATGAGGTGATACCTGAGTATGGATGACTGTGGACCTGATTCTGGTTATGGCCTCCTCTGAGCAAGGGCCTTACTTGCTGGAAAGAAAGGAGCCAATGGACAAGTGAAACAAGACAGATGTAGAATCGGTAGCTGAGATAAACCTGTATGATAACATGAACCACATCTGAAATAGGGGGAACTTCACAAAGCATTGAAATGAAATATACCCTCCCTATTGTGAAGGTAAATTACACCAGATAGGCATGCCTCTGTTTTCATTTCTCTGAGTGTTTTATGACTCAGTTGCTTTCTTCAGATTCCATACATCTCCGAGTAATCAAGACACAAAAGGAACCAGACTTTGTGAGTGCAACAAAATGTGCCTTGACTGATCAGCATTGCTGAATGGTATTTTTCTCGCACTTAGGTACACTGAACATTTTGAGGGCTTACCTTTTGCCAGGCCTCTTCAATTGCAGAATTCAGCTGTTTGGAGAAAAGTTCCCATTCATTTTCTCCCTAATGTTTAACACAAGATAGGCCCTCTCAATCTTTTACCGGGTGTCCTCCTGAAGCCTCTACAATTGGGTGTAAAAGGGGGCACATTCTGTATTGAAGGACATGATTATTTGTGACCCAAAACCTTTGTTTCAACTAAACTGCACTGCAATAATTTTATGTACAAAAAAAATTGCTGCTAGGCTCTATAATGATCATCTCTTAAACATTGATGTTATATAACACATGCAATTTCCTTGGTGAAAGCAAAGAACAAATAGAGGTTCACATATCAAACTCAAAACAAGCTAAAGCTTTGAATTCGACCCAACTCTTTCCAATATATAAACTGTGGATCCACGACTCTGTTAAATGCCTCAGTCTTTTCTTCTATCATGGGGGTTATTGGGACATTGTGTTGGTCAATCTAGAAAGACAAACTATACCATGGGATATAAGTGAATTAGTAGTCCATGAAACAATCAGCCTACCTCAACAGGTAACATGTAGGTAGGTAGCTTCTCATGTGTGTAGCAGATAATTTCTCGTTGCTATCCAATTTTGTGTTGCCAAGTTCTGTTCAAGAATACCTGCAGCTTGATGTCCAATTGTATACAAGAAGAGCTGGATTACTTACTCTCAGAAAATGTTCTGTTTGCAACCAATCCAAATGAAAGGCGACAGTGAGCCAGCACCCAACAGCGCACCATCCATTGGATGCCTGTTATTACTCAGTTGTGGATGAACCTCAACTGCGGTAGTATATGGTTTCACCTTGGTATCCAATTCTGTAAGAAATGGGTCTCATGTATAGGTAGATAGGTAGGAAAATAGATAACTACTAGGTAAGTAGATGGTTTATTTATATGTAAGGGCTGTTTTTACTACCTACCTACTAACAACCTGCTTGTGGGTTGTTAGTAGGTGGGTAGTAAAAAACAGCAACCTATTAACCACCATGGTTAGCTAGGGAACTGGAACCCAATAGAAAATTGTTTCCTGACCACTTATCATCCATCCTTCATGGTGTGCTGGTGGGTGCTAGTTTCTCTGTGGCCGGAATGAAACTGCATTACAAAGGATGGGTCATCTTTTTTAGATTGACTGGTGCTAACGAGATATTTTGTTGAAGTTTTTCATCAATTCTGATGAGGATGATGAGCATTACACTCAGTGATCTGTGACATGAGATAAAATCGAGTGCTGGATGATTCTGCTTAAACATGATATTGCATGATATCAGTGATAGTAACTGAAAATTTCAGCATCATGTAAACTATGAAATCTGTCAATGACCAAGGGTTATATCACACAAGGTAAGTTCATAATTTGCTTGAGTCTAAGAGAGACTCCAGGGATGCTCAGTATGTGACCCTGCAAATTAAGTCAATTTGCAAACCCAGCTATTTGCAGTCCCAGTTTTAGTTTTATGGGTTGGGTTTGAAAAAAGTAAATAACTAAACTTGGATGTGAGAAATATTTTTGCAGGGTCACCTATTGAGCACCGCTGGAGATGCTCTTACTTGTTAGAAGCTTCTGAATCTTATGTGCTTGCCGCTATCCAATCTTTCCTTGACCTAAACCATGTCTCTTCAAGTGTATTTCTGAATTCTGGGATTTTCATGGGTTGAGAAGCTAGGACAGAATCCATGGACCTGGACTCTGAACACGCTAATGAAACAGGTTCTACTACACAGCCACCTTTCAAATGCAATTTGTAGAGTAACTGCAACTGTGAGGATATCAGGTTGAACAAGAACATATCAGCTCTAGTTTTTGCTCTCTTTGTTTTCCTAATTATCTTCAGTATTTTTTGGGGTTTGTTTTCTGGGATATTATGGTTCCTTTGGAAATCTAAAAAAATAGCATTTTTTTTGGATCAAGGTGGGTGGGGCTTTGAAATTCTATGCTTTCCAGAGTGAGACAATGCTCAATAATTTTCTAGTCCAGCCAAAACTGAATGCCCAACCAATAAATGAAAGCTTGAAACTATGACTATCCCAAAAAGATTGAATTCTTGTTCCGACTATTTTTCACCCAACTCCATATTGTGTTATTGGCAATTTCTTCTTCCTTCACAAAATTGTCCAGGATTCTTTTCTGCCTAAATCAATGCCAGAAGATTTCCCAAGTGCTCAAATATAGTGCCCTCATTTACAGGTCAGTACACTCCTCTACGGTTCATGGTTTAGGGTACGGAAGAACCACTAGCTGTGTCCCTTTCAAAAACCTTCAATAATCAGTGGTTTTCATGAAACAACTGATGATTCCAGATAAGTAATTAACATGATTTTCTTTCAAAAACATTGAGAACCACAATTAGGTATATATCAGTACTATTCTTTGATTTTTTGAGAATCACAGTTATGAACTCTAAAAACCACCTTCATAATACCCACTTAACATTGGTTCATATATGCATAGTAGAAAAGGAAAAACGCACTTGATTCTTTCTGTCTAAAACCCTATGAACCCACTTTTGTTCAGAGGGCATAAAAGGGAGGCGTACATGATACATTTTCTCAATGTCAGCTATGGATTAGTGATGACCCACAAATGTCAAGTAAAAACCTGTTGAAACCAAAAAGCACATAAGTGGGAGAATTGAATTGCATTGTAGGATTTTCAAAAAAGTCAAATAGAAATTTACATCCATATTGTGGTGCATTCACACTTGATGTTAAATCAGTGTCGAATGTAAATCTAGGTGGCATCTTAGGTGGCGCTCAGTGTTAAATGGGTGATAGCTTAATGTTATGTGAATGTTAATTTTACATAAAATCTTCATGATGAGTAAGTTTAAGTCTTAAATAACCAGTATGGTGATAAGGGACTCAACACTAGAGTCCCTAACACCAAGTGTGAATGCACCTTTAGTGTGGGCATTGAGTTGCCTTGTGGGTTTGTTGGCTCTGCCCCCAAGTAAGAGACTATGCATAGGTGTAAGATTTGGATATAAAATTTTGGCTCAAACTTGACCCAATGTGTGAGTGATATCGGGAGTATCATGCATACATACAATGAATGAGCATGTTCCATAGAAGTGCATGCATCTAGATGAGGAGTTCTAAGTGACATTTGGAGTATTATGTGTGCATATGATGGATGAGCATGGTCCATAGAAGTGCATTCATCTAGAAGAGAAATTCTAGATTCAGTAAAGGAAGTTTTTAGTTTGAACCTCTCAGAGTCATTACAAGGTGAGCACTTTGTTTTAATGCTCACCTTCCACTAGATACCTACCCATTACCAAAATTGTTGTACTCCCTTTTAGAGTACCAAGTACTCCAGGCCAGCATATCAAAACATAGACAAATACACTGTGCAACCTTAACCCTTTAAAAACCCTAAATTAATCATTAGTAACTCAACAGGATGCAATATGTCAATCTCAGACATGCCACATGTCAACCTAGGCATATGTACCCTTTCATATTGCAGTGTTTTCTTTTACATGGCCTTAAAGAAAAGCCATATTTTATCCATACTTTAAAACAATTTCCAGAAAGGTCATACTCTGCTTTTGGTAAGTATGATTACTAGTGTTAACCTTTGAGTTAACCTATGTGGGTTTGTTTTTAATACCTTGGACTAGAAATCTAGTGCCTTTTGAGCCTAGTGTGGGCAATTGAGTTGCATTATGGGTTTTGTTTTTAATACCTTGGACTAGAAGTCTAGTGCCTCATTAGCCTAGTGTGGGCATTTGAGTTGTATTGTGGGTTTTGTTTTAGTATGTTGGATTAGAAATTTCACTATTACAAAATGTGGGTGCAGTTCATTTGTCCCAATTTATTAGACAATGAATTCACTATGTTCCCAGTGAGTCTTGTTCACTATAACCAATGAATTCACTAAAGATTCAATGAAATAAAGACCCAATGAATTCATTGAAAATTTGATGAAATAAAGAACCAATGAATTCACTGAAAATTCAATAAAATAAAAATTAATTAATTCATCAAAAATTTGATGAAATAAAATCCAATGAAATCACTTGATGTACATGAACACTTTTGTTGTAATGTTTGCATCCTAAATTAGTGATGGCATTTGAGTTGTGTTGTGGATTTTGTGTGAGTATCTTGGACTAGAAATTTACAGCCCTATTAGGCTAGTGGGGGACGTGGGTGGCAATGGATTAGTCAAATGGCAGTGCCAATCATAGTTTAAGGAAACCATTGTTGCCCAGAGAAGTACAAAAGTGTCAGCAAAGCTCAATAGGTACATCAAGTCCCCTGGATCCAATTCACATTAACATAATACACCACTTAGGGCATCTCCCAGTAATGCCTTGGCAGCTTAAGCACAAATTATACTATTTTCAGGAATGCTGAAAATTGAAAATTTTAAAAACCTTTTGAAATATTCGAGAATATTTTATTTTTGAAATGGAATCTCCAAAATTAATTAATTATTCAACCAACATGTGCTAAAACTGCTCTCATAATACAGAGTATATACATAGGTATCCCTTTGGAGAGCCCTAGATGTATGCGTAATTAGAGCAGCTCCACCCATAGACTTGGCTCTCTAGCAATATTTATCACATCCACATAGTGCATTTTGTATTTTTTTATTGGCAAAATAAAAAATGAAATGATTTTCAAAAGGTGAAATTCAAAATTTAAAAAAGAAGTGATTTTTTAAAAGGTGAAATTCAAAATTAAAAGATGAAGTGATTTTTGAGGTTTTCATTTCCAAAAGAGAGGAAAATTAATAAAAAACATCAAATTTCTATATTTGGTTTTCAAAGTGTAGCAAAAAATATAGAAAAGGCCGATTAAAGTTTTGTAATTCACAAATGGTTTATAGTCAGATTTGGCTAAATCTTCCTGAGGATGATCATTACTTTGGTTTTTTTTTTTTTAAATTCTTCAAAAAAAAACCCCAATGCATCAATTGTTTATCAATGCCACCAATCTATCTATGAAGGAAGGTAGTTTGTTTTGTTTTGTAGTTATGAGATCCACCGAACTTGGATGCTTCAGATCGTGCTCTTGGTGTCTTTGGAAAGCTCTCAATGAGGAGGGATGCATGGGCTTGGTTCCATGACGTTTGGACTTGCGATGCAAAAGTTCCTGAATATTGAATGATTTCTTGATTGAAAATTAAATTAAATTGTAGCTGAAAATTTCAGAGGAATTGGAGTGTGCCTTTGGTGTTGTTGGAAAGATCTTGATGAGAAGGGGTTTAATGGAATTTATTTGGTAAGATTTAGATTCAGAATTTGGGAGACATTGATTTTAAAGTGATTTCTGTCACTGAAAATTCACATAAATTCCAAAAAACCAGGTTTTGGAAGGAAAAATCAATTGAGAACATGGTAACACTTGAAGGCTTACCATTCAATTCAAGCATGATTTCCTTTCATATTTGACTATTCAAAAAATCGATACATACATTGCAAAACAATGTTCAGATGTTGAGTTTCCCTATTTTGTAATGGGTTCACACTTGGGCCAAATGCATAGGCCACACTAGTAAACATGAAAATGGAACTGTACACAGATAAAGATTATTTAAATACAATCATTTGAGTAAATCATTGTTTACAAGCAATCAATTTGATGTTCAGCACAATTCATTAAATGCCTTTCACATATCTTATGCATGACCATACTTGGGCCTCTACATCATAAAACGATTGTACTTCGTCAAAAATATTCTATAGAAACCAGGTTCCTAGTGCAGCTGGCTCTTACAAGAGCAAATTCAGTTTCATGCCATTCCATGAAGTACTTCATCCAAATTACTTGGGTATAGGTAGTTGATTATCATAAGCTGGTAGAAATGATTAAACAAAAGCCTAACTGTTTCTTGTGTGAAAAAGGAAACCAGTCTGTGGAAAGGAGTAGGCTTGATGATGAAACCCTGCCAATCCTAAACAAGGGGTGTGTCACACCATGGCCTTGCCATTTACATTAAAAGATATCTTAAGGCAAAAGAAGAGCTATGAAAACTCAAATATTTCATCATGCAAAAATATAATCTTCAAAAAATCCTCCCAAAAAAACCAAAACCCTTCAAGATATTATATCTCTATAACTAATCTCAAGTTTCAACACAAGCCAAAATATCATATTTCAAAAATCCTCATATAAAAATAGACCTATTAACTATGGGCCAAAATCCATTAAGCTACTGCACTCTATAATGAATCCAAACACAATAACCTTGCCTCAGTAGGCAAGGCCAATAAACCAAAGCACCCAAAAAAAAACGGGGGAATACAAAGAACAAAATGGAAGGACCTAAAAGGGAGAACCACAAGGGGAACATCAAGTTCCCAATCCCGCCTAATAGAACCTTCATCTACTGCACCAGCAAGTCTCAAAACAGAGACCGCCTTGCACACGCACTAACACCACTGACACTCTTTGCCTATAAAATGTGCACAAAATTGGAAAAGGAGGACTTCCAGTGCCCTTCGTTCCTCGCACCAGTAGTTTAGTTTCTCTTTGTTAAGCCTTTTTGGGTTGCAGAGTTGCAGACTGACAAAATGTTTCATGATTTCTTCTCCTGGGTGAGGGAGGAATTATGTTGACCCTTAAAAAAGCCTCTCTGAGCTGATGATGTTGGGTGACATATGGTGCAACTAAAAGCTTCAAACCTACCATGGAACCCTCAATCAATGTGTGCAAAGGGAGCAAACCCACCTGCTCAAGTAGTAAACATCAGTAGTCTCTATAATTGTCGCAGGCCCTGATCAGGCTTTTTTACATACCGTTTCTGGACGACTCAACGCATGTGCTTCTCTGACAATAGATGCAGGCCCTTTTCCTTTTTGGCGCTGTTTCAAGTGTTTATCATTTTTTCAATAATTTTTTTCATTTTTTTGACAGAAAATTTAGGAAATTCTTGGATTTTATTTTTTTTGATTTTTGGGTGAAAATTTGACTATTTTCTCTTTTTTTCGGGGTGGAAAAACTTGCCATTTTTTTTATATGAAAAATTTGAAAAGAAAAACCCTGACTGCAGTAGTGCGAGAATTTACAAGGGTTTGAGCTAGGCCAATTTCCCAACCCTTGGGTTCCAGTTTTAGTACACTTTTTCAAATTCAAGAACCTTCGGGCCCAATACAAAAAGCCAAGGCCGGTTCTATGTGCACACTATTGCTGATCAGTTTTGGTTCTAGGGATTTTTTATTTTATTTTTTTATTTTGGCACAAATGAAAAGAATTCATTGCTAAGAGAAACAAGAACAGCAAACCCCTGGAACAGGAGGAGTGCCACCGCGCACTCAGAACCTTAATCAACGAAGCCCATTCGAGGCCCATCATAACACCACCTAACAAAGTCACCTACTCTAACACAAATAACCTTAATGCCTACCTCAACTCTTATCAAACTTATCGAGAAGTTTTTTTCTACCCTAGGGGTTTTTCTAATTAGCCTCATACATCTATTCCAAGTTGCCCTACCATAGTCAAGTAGGACATCCCAAATAACTTTGTGGATTTTACCAACATTCCATCTTTCGTTGTTGAAAACGAAATCATTTTGTTCAATCCATAAAGTTCAGAGTGTGATACCTCTTAGCAAGAACCATATGTTTTCCACACATTACATTTACTTTGGACTTTTGACATTAAAAACACATTGTTTCCAATGCAAGGGGGCAACCACCCATGATGGCTTGTTACCACCAGCAAGCTCACCCACAATGTCTTGTGTGTACTCCCAAGCCCATTGTGCATGGCAACACTCCCAAAATATGTGTAGCATGGATTTTTCTTCATTACCACACAATGGGCAAGTTTGATTGATCAAGTTGTCCACCTTAGCTTTCCAAGTGTTAACTGCAATTGCCTTATTCCACAAGCCCACATGAAACCTACCTCTTTTCTACTCTACATCTTGCACCAAATGTTCATCCATCTTAGTTTGAAAGTAAAAGGAAGTATTGTTACCCACCTCTTTTCCACCACACTATTTTTTGGTTTAAAATCTCTCAACATTTTCCTCCCTAGTGTAGTTTTGAAAAAAAATAGAAGTTCCCCACCTTTCCATGAATTAGGGCACTAAGGTCAAGTTCTAATGTGTCTATCTTGTCGAAGCATACTAGGTAATGCACCTTTTTAGGGCCTCTCAATAACTTTGATATTCTTACCACTAATATTTTACCTTCCCAATAGTGGTTGTTCAATTCTTTCAACACTCCATCATTAATGAGACCCAAGGTCCTTGACTAGGAGCCCACAATATGTAACTTGATGTCTTACAAAATGTAGAGATGTTGAACATCACTGTTGCATTTAGGTTTAAATTGAAATGAAACACAACAAACCATAGACAGGAACACTTTGTTCTCTTCTAGCAAACCAATCCAATTTCTTTTTTTGCAACAATTGTCTCCCCTTCCCCATAACCCCCCCCCCCCCCCCAACCTCTTCAAGCTTGGTAACAAATCTTTCATATCCCAATTCCTCTTCTAGGGATAACATTATTTTTTTGCCCATTTCCTCTTTAGATGCAAATCTTCTTGTAGAAGCCACCCACACATTGGACATTAAAACCCATCCCAACCCATGGAACTCGGTTGTTTTGCTCTTCGAGAAGCCAACATCCGAAAGGGTGGATGATCCTATTCCACCAAAAGCTCGATGCTAAAATTTTGTTAAGGTTTTTTGGATTATTGAATATCAATTATTTCAACATCCTGAACCAAGCTCTACCCACCCTATTCCATAAAGTAGACCCAACAACCCTCTTATGGTTAACTTGTAAACACCATTCCAAGTTAAGGTTCCATCCCCCCCCATGTGGTTAATATTGTTTTAACCAAAACCTAAAAAAATCCTACAAATTAGAGCTTCCAAGCTCTAAACCATGCACCACCCATTTAGACAAAAGTGCTTTAGTTGCTTCTGTTAGATCAACCAAATTAAAACCCCCATCTTTTTTTTTCCCACAACATTGGTCCCACAACTTGGCACCTATAATTATGATTTGATCTTGCCCAAAGGTAGTTATTTAGGAGGTAGTTAATTCTAAAGATTCTTTTTTTGGTCCCTCCCCAAACACTCACAAAATACCACAAAGAAGAGAAAAAAATGTTATTGACAATCATTTTCCTCCCAACCAAGGATAGTTTTGTTGAAGCCCAATAATTCAACTCATGTTGGACCTTTTTTAACAAAAAACTATCTACATTTACTAAACCCAAGGACAACCCAAATGGCATACCGAATAGTTTAAAGATGGCTTCAAATGTCCATCTAAACTCCTTTGTCCAAGTCAGTCTACTTTCCTTTCTACCCCCAATCCAAAAGGCTACAGATTTAACATGGTTAATTTGGAGGCCAGATGCAATGCTAAAAAGGTCAAAATAGTTATGGTAATTGGATCATACCTTCTCGAGATGCTTTCAAAGTGAAACTAATGTCATCCACATATTGGGCAATTATCTATTTCTTGTTTGACATGGGCAAACGAATGCCCTTGATTCTACCAAGTCTTTGTTCTTCACAGAGTTTAGCATTAAGGGCCTCCCCCACTATTAAAAATAGGTAGGGAGCAAGTGGGCATCCTTGTCGTAGGCCCCTCTTGATCACCAAAGCCTTGGAAGCTTTTCCATTCACTACTACGTTTACATTAGCCCCCTGGAAAAACATTTTTGTCATCTTAACAAACTTAATTGGAATCCCAAGCTTGTCCATACAATCAAATAAAAAACTCCAATCTACTTTGTCATAAACCTTGGAGAAATTCAAGTTTAAAAAAACTAAAGGTTGTTAGATTTTAAAACCCAAGCAATGGTCTCATGAATCAACAAAATGTTATTCAAGATAAATCTAAAGGGAAGGAACATTGATTGATCTTGACTAATGGTGTCCATCAACATTAGTTACATCCACATTTGGAGTACCTTCGCAAAAATCTTGTATGTAATGTTGAGCAATGTGATGGGCCTCCAATTAGAGAGTTGTTTTTTCTCTCCCCCTTTATGCAAGTGTGTGATCAACCCTCGTGTAACCCCAAGAGGGACACCGTTGTTCACGATAAAGTCCTAGATCATTGTCGTGTACTCTTTACTTATGACCAGCCACATACAAAGGAAAAATTTCATTATTACCCCATTAGGCCCAAGGGCTTTGCCCTTAGCCATAGCCTTTAAAGTGGACCATAACTCCTCTTCTGTTATGGGCATAACCAGCTTTTCATCAACACAAAAATTTGGTCTTTTGTGTAACTCAAAAAAACCTCCTTGGCTTCTTTGTTGTTATCTCCAGTAACTTGCTTAACATAAAATTCTTTGCACTACTCACCTATTTCAACAACTAAAAAGATGTTTTGGCCATGGTCATCTTCCAACTCTATGATTAGTGAACGAAGCCCAAGTTCCTTAAATGTAGCAAATAATTCCTTAGTGGTTTCATGGCCTTTTTCTAGCCATGTCACCTTTGACCTCCTATTAAGGTCATAATTTTTATTTTCCTCAAACTCCTTTAATTGATCTAATGTCTTATCCATTATTGTTTTATTTTCCTTATTGTTTGGGTTTGCTTGTAACTCCCCTTATGCAACATCAAACTAAGATTTCATTGAATTCTCCAACATTCTCCCTTCTTTTACTTTCCTCTTATAGAACACCTTGTAGTACCCCACTATTTTGCATAGTTTTGACAGGAAAAGCAAAGTTTCATTTAGCCCATTCCAAAATCTAGTCATTCCAACAATGGCTACTGGATTATTTAGATGCTTCTTGTTCATACGAAAAATGCCTCTTCTAACACTATTGGGCTCCCCCATCCTACAACAATAGAAAATCGGGCAATGATCGAACACCCCACAATCCCCCTTGATCTCATAACTCACAATGGAGCCATCTTGTTGTGCTTTCGTGCCTTTAGGTGCATAGAGTCTATTTAACCTTGCCAAAACCCTAATCTCCTCTCTACACCTATTATCCCATAACACCTCAACCTACCCTTTGAATCAAAAAAGTCTTCAACTTCAAAGTGCTCCTTTAGCTACCCTCAAGATAGCCTTTTTCCTAGCGAAATTAGTTGACCACAAAAGTTGGATTTGTTTATACTTCGTTCCACCATGTTCTAGTCACCAACCAAAATCCACCTACAACCCCTTGGGAGCTTTTGAATCATCTCCACCCACAAGAAACACCAATCTCTAAGAATGTTGGGTGCATAAATGTTTGCCACACCAAGGTGGTGAACCTAGCAATCCTTTCAATATGACCCATCGCACTGTATTTTCCATCAAAATCCCATTCTTTCCCACTATTGTAGCAAGTTTTTCCACAATTGGAATACATACACCTCCCTTTCCCGCTATGTCTTTTTTATGAACATACCCATTTGCCATTTCAATGAACCAACAACTTGATCTCCTCCATAGTTTGGGCCTTAAGTTTTTTATTTTCTCCCCACAGAGTTCATGTTCTTGTAGTAAAAGGATGTCCAAACTAAATGTTTGTTCTTTGTAATATAGCCAAAACTTTTGTATAGAAGCAAGGTCATTCAACCCTTTGACATTTTGGGAAATTATTCATAGTTGCATCATCACCCAATAAAAGGAAGGTTTTGTTCGTTTCCTTTGGTTCTCAATTGTCTTAGCTTTCAAATTTCCCCCTTTATTGGATATGGTACATGCCTCCTCAAACTTGTTTCATTTTCTTGCCATTTATGTGTGCATCTAATTTAGCTTGGTGGAGAGAGGACTTAGTCATATGCTCATGGATCCTCCTCTAACACACCCTCTTATGTGGATAGAGAGTTTGTCAAAACCCATGCTTCTTGTTTTTTATCTTCCATCACCACATTTTTAACATTTGTGTCTATTGCCTTCAACAATTGCCTTTCATCTAAACCCATTATTGATAATTCAATTGGATCCTAACTTGCTCTCTAACTTGACCTGATCCTAGGTTGTCAATTTTCACATTACATGGATGATTCACGACTATATCCTACAACTCAATTTTGCATGTTGTGAATCCCTTTGGGTTGTTGACACCACTAATAAGACTATCCGCAGCCACATGGAAACCAGCACCCACAAGAGTTTCTTCATTAACCACTTGCACATCATGACTTAAATCACCAATGTTATCCCCAAAGTTATTTGGAACATCCAACATAAAAATAATGGATCCTTCATTTGGCTCCTAAAAGTACCATTCAATGGTTAGATGATATGCAACTCTCTTAGTTCTCGAAGTTTTACTTTGAGATTAGATTATCTCCCCTTCATCCAGCAATAACTTTCCTTCAACTTGCTAACCTTCTCCGGTAGCAGCAACTTAACCCATTCCACTTCCCCTATAGTCCATCTTGGGTGCCTTCTTAGTTGCATACTTTTTCTCAACTCCACTAACCATAATAGCATGATCTTGAACACTTTCCTTTCGTGTTTTCCTTCTAGACATGATGCCATCATTTTGGTGTAGTGTATCCAAAGCAGTTGGCATGTTGTTTCACTGGGACCCAAATAGGCATGAGCCTATCTTTCCTTGGTTTTTTTTTTATCACTAGTGACCATGACAAAACCATTAAAGTCCTTCCCATTTTGTTTTCCCTCCTCTTGAGTAGGTGAAAATTGCTTCTTTAACAAGCTAATTTTGTGATCTTTGAACATAGGATGGTCCACCCCATCTTTGTGAGTGTCTCCACCTGTCACTCTTACTTTTTTCCCTTGAATGGCAAATTTTTTATTTCCTTGTGAATAAGGTTTCATGTAGGCCTCCCCCACCTTCATGGACTTCTCTTTCAAACCAACCAAGTTTGGACAATCCTTCATTCGATGAGATGATTCTAAACAAAATTTGCACCAAATGGGCAAGAATTCATAATCAATCAACATTGTCACTACTTCACCCATGGCTTCATTTTCCACCACCACTAATGTCTCCCATCCATCTCTAGCCTCTAATGCAACACAAAATTGTTGTTCAATTGCTTGAGTGGTCACCTTATCAAACCCTAACATGATGCCCAACCTAGCCACGATTTCCCCACCTACATTCTGAAATTTCACTAAGAGTTTCTTTAAGGTGATCCAAGTTGGGATTTTCATACCTTTTGGGTTATTGGCATTGAAACTTGGAGCCCACTCCTAAAAAATAACCAATCCCCAACCTATCTTGAAAGGTGTTAGCATTAACAACTTTTTCACCATGATAGGTTTATCTGATTTTAGCATGAAAAACCTTTTGCCCAGAGAACAATCAAACAACACCTTACCCCCCACTTTTTGATTAAGGAAAGCAAGCCAAGCATTGAATGCATTAGGGGGAAGTTTTTCTCCAATAAAGCTTGCAATGATTGTGTGGTCATGCAAATATGCCATTTTTGTTTTGACAACATCTTCGTTAACTCGTACCACACACTTATTATCCTTCAAAAGGAAGCCAACATAACTATGAGAATAACCTTGTGGCAAGATTTCTCCAAGTGAAGCCTTTGTAATGTTGATTGTGAATTTTCTAGTTTGTTGAACCAAAATGTCACGCATTCATTCTTCAACTAAATCCTTCATCACAATAAACATATGCACATCATTGAAGCCATCCTTGGATTGATGTACACAATCAACAAAAGATATACCTCCCACCAAAATTTGGGCCATCTGCTATCCAACCTCGTTAGGAGGCCACTCTTTAATTCCAAAATGTAACCTCACTACTTCACATTGCCAAACAATCGCATCCTTGCAAAAACCATCCCTTCCTCCGTGCACCACTTGTCCGCAACCTTAAACCAAGCACAAAATAAATTTGTAGCAAACACAACCAAAGTAGAACTGAAGGACATTAAAGTAATGCCTATCAAACAACATTGCGCTAAACTAAAACTTAAAGACAACAGTTAGCTCCTACACCATGTTCTACAAATTGGAAACTGGAAACAAGTGCATGACTCCCTTTTCCATTGCTTCTTGAGCTCTAGTGCCCCCCCTTATAAGTTGTGTTTCAAAATGGTTATAGGGAATATTTTCAAAAATTAAAACCCACAAATTTTGGAGCGAGGTCAAATTTCCTTGACCAAGGGTTGGTTTTTGGGTCTAACAATTCCAAACTTTTGGTTCCAAGTTTCAGCCATGGCCAATTTTGATTTTTTTTGGGGGTATGATTCAAAAGTTAATTTATGAACAACTTTGATTTTTTTGGATTTTGTTGTTCCCACAAGGTTTTCATGGTGTTCTTTTAAGTTTCCAAAGTGTTCCCCAAAATGTTCCATAGAGCAACATTAAAGAACATTATAAGAAATAATTAACCAATAATGGTTCTCACCTTCATAGGCCCTATTTGGGCCTCTATCCATTATAGGAAACAACTTTGGGGAATATCATACCATATTTGTGTAAAGGCCATTTTAATGCTACCATAAAAAATGCCCTTATATATTAAAGTTCAAAGCTAGGACCTATGGTTCTAAAACCCTAGAATTTAGACATAGAACTTTAGAACCTAGAACCCTAAACATTATTCAAACATATGGTCTTAACTCCTACCTAACCTTAAAAACCGGGCCATGTTAAAAACTTTTAAAACTCATTAGGTCCAGATTTTGGTTAGGTTTGGATCATGAAGACCTATCAAGTTTGGTTCTTTGTGGGTTATGGGTCCATGTAAACCCCATTGAATCTAATTTTTAGACTTGAATCTAGTTCTTAGACCTAAATCCAGATCCAAACTCAAACTAAACCGAAAACCCATAATTGATCAACATTAGTACACATTCCCCAATGTTAGAAATTGTATGGGCACAAAGTTTTACAACAAGTTAGATAATGGGTTTATGTAGGTACTAAGTTCAATATTAATATTAACTATAAAGTTTAGTTTTTTATTAAAATTTCAAAAATATCAATTTTCTTATTTAAAAATCTTGACTTTATTTTAAAAAATCTTTGTTCATGGTTTCAATTTCAATTCCAAAGTTTTTTAAAAACTAATTTTTACAACTTGATTCTTGTGCTAATCACAACAAAAGGATGTGAAGTAAGATTGGGGTCAAAAGAATTTACCTAAACCCTTTGTGGGATGAAAGGAAGTACTAAAAACATCACTAAGATGAAGACCTAATGATAAAAGGATCAGGTGTTGAATGCAAAAAACAATAGAATACGTGTTAATTGATGTGTTTGTTTCTTGTTTTGTTGGAATGGGGTGTTGTTGTGTTGTTTGTTACAAGTAAATTGGCTAAAACGTTCTATGGTGAATGTCTCCTTTGTGGAGGTTTTGAACAACATTGTTTATGGGGTTTATTTTGACATTCTTCATGTTTTTTGGATATGGCAGGATTAACAAAAGGAAGTGGAGGACAACATTAATGAAAAGATGGGAAATGCAACTACTGAAAAGGGGGAGTTCTTCTAGAAGCTGTGCCTAGTTTTGTGCATTAATCTACAAAGAATGTTTGATTTGTTGCTAGGTAAAGAAGGTGCATCAGAAAGCACATCTTGGTGGATTGATGGCTTGATGGGAAAAATGCCCTCAAACAATGTTTGTGAATAGATTCTAACTTTTGGTAACCATCCGCTACGTATAAGAGTTAGAGTTAGGAACCATCAAACTTAGGTGCATGAATAAAATTGTAGAGATGTTGGAGGTGATGAAAATCAACAGGGGACATCGTTGGTCGGTTTGAATGAATCAACATATATGTTTAAGGCAATTTTGTGGGAAGAAATGTTCGGGAACTTTGAAACCCAAGTATTTGGAACTTTGAGGAGATGGGTGTTACAATGTTTTAAATGGGAATATTTGGGAACAACAGTCATTATGGGATGCCATTTTATCTTTGTTTAATTCTCGAGAGAATATATGGGAGAAACCACGTGGGTTTAGAAGCATTAAACTGATTATGAGTAAGACCATGATGGCTTGTTGAAAGGGTCCAAAACATTTTGATCCAAACATCTTTCCACTCATTCATGCTTAGGAGTTGTTTTGGTAGTTGGCTTGAGTTTGGGTAGTAAAGGAGGTTGTTGTAGCATTAGGAAACACATAGTAACAAAGGCTTCAATTATAGTGGTTGCTAGTAGTCTCATAGAAGTAGAAAACAACTAATAAGACATAATGTTTTTGTGGACAATTGTCAATCATGTATGTGTGATGCTAGAGGTTCATAGCTTATGCTTCTTTTTTTGCTACACCTCAACCTAAACCTTTGGGTTTTACACTACAAACTATATATCTTCATAACATTAGTTTGGACCTATAGTTGCAATTCCCAATAAACCATATAATCACTTCAAGGACTTACCTTAAATTGTGGGTTCTTTTCTTTTTTTCATAAAATTTGTCAATTCTTTGAAATTGTTCAAAAACTCGAAATCAATAGTTCTAACAAAATCAAAGAACCACCTAACTTTGAAAATAACACATCTTAAAGTGGAATGTGCAACTTTTAAACATTAACAAGTTTGTGTTTATGTACTTAAGTCATTAATTAGGTTTAATCTTCCCTAGTTTGCATGAATATCTTACAATTTGGTGAGCAACCAATAAGAAACCAATCCCAATCTAGGATGCATTTCCAATTGCTACTTACCTTTGTTGTAAATGGCCGTTGGCTCTCTTAAATGAGATGTTTTCATCCAAAACAAGAAAGAAATTAGAACCAAAAGTGGAAAGGTTAATTATCAAGTGCAAAATCTTATGTTGGACATTTCTTTTTAAATAACATATGTTATTTGGTGTCACTATACCAAAATATGGTTTTTCCTTTGGTAGTAGGAGGAGTGTTTTCTTTGGGCAAACTTTTGTCACTTGGTGATAAAAAAAATTGAATTTTTTTTGTTTTTTTGAACATTTATAGTTATATTTATTTATTTTTATTGTGAAAAAATCACCAAGCCTTCAGATCCACAAAATTAAAAATAAATGAAAACATTGAATAGTAAACCTTGCCTCATGATGCATCATCATACATGTGAAGTAAAACCATGTAGTTTTAATCATTTCAATGCACAATATTTGTAATATGTACCAATCTTGGTTAATTCTTGATTTTTTAAAAAGTTAGTGGGTATGGGCTTAGGGTATTTAATTTTAAAAAACCCTTAGGTTCCAAGCCTAGCTAGTTGATATTTAAAAATAAAACCCAATTGTTTTTGGGTCAAATCTAATTTTCGAGTTTGTTAGTTCCTTGATTCATTGGTTCAAGGTTTTTCAAGACTCATTAGTTATGGGTTGAAGATGGGGCCAATTTCATAATAGTATTTGGGATGTCTCCGAGGTTACATTCAAGGTTGGTTCTAGGTTTTAGGATTTTAAAAAAAAACATTAAACATTTTTTAAGTATGGAGATTGATTTGGCTTACCAATATAGTCACATAGTAAACAAGTCAACATATAAGTGGCTAACAATGACACGAAGGATAAAATAAAACTACATTTTGAAAGTGAGAAAACCAATTTTAATGAAGAGAAAAAGCTTGCCAGTTGATTACAACCTCCTCTTGTGTTTATTGTTGCAATTCTCTTTAATGACTAATGCAAAAAGTGTACACACAACACAAAAAAGCGCATACACCCACCCACTTTGACATATGCATGTTTCATTCACAACCATTATTGAACATTAAAAGGTATATAGTACATGGGAAACTTTTCAAAGGCATTTATGCATATAATCAATTTTGTGAAACTAGCTCTAAAGTAAGAGTTTAAGCATAGTAAAATATGTCACTTGAAAATATTTTTTGTTGTTTTGGATAATATTCATAAATTAAACCTTAATATACCATAGTACCTGAATGATTTTGATATAAATTAAATTATTTTTTGTTTTGTTGAACTTTTGAAAAAAAATTTGGTTACTTTTGCCAAAATTTTAATAAAATAAAAAAATGTGCAAGATTTCAACTGTTAGGTTAGGATTGAGATAGTCTAGACACACTAGACCATCTCACAGCCTTAAAAAATATTTTCATTATTATTATAACCATTACTTGTCAAAAATTTCAGAATAAAAAAATCAAGTGTTGAAGTTAAGATTTAAAATTTAATTAATCATTTGGCAGTTTGTTGCCGAATCCAATCAAGGAGTACAATATTGAACGTATTAATATAATTTCTTTCCATGATTGATGAATTTTAGTTTTTTAATTCATTGAATAATATTGAGAAAACACATGTTTTAATATAAATTTAAATATATATTTAGGAGTGCAAGTATAATAAAATAATTTCATTTCTTTTGCAAAATAAGGTTATAAGTATATAAAAATAAGACTTTAATTTAAAATTTTATATTTCTAAGTTGATAGAGGCCTAAACATGTGTTAATATAATTTCAACCTTTCATATTATGATCATCATTTATCAAAGATCTTATGTAAAAATATTTTGAAAATTTTGAAAATTCAACAAATTTAAAACATAATTTTGATCCATTTTTCTTATATTAAAATTTTTCAAACTTTATGGATAGTTTACCATAAACTCAATGGAAGCTCCATGGTCTTATAATGAAACTTAAAGAAGTTTCAAATAGGTTTTCAATGTTTAAACTATGATTGTGACTGCCATTTGGAAATAGTTTTTGGCATAAATTACCATGTTTATGTTTACAAAAAGTATCATTCTTCTCAACACAAGAAACAACGTACGTAGCTCCCAAACTCAACCCAAGTTTTCAAATGTTCAAAACTTCAAACTCAACTATTCTACAAGAAAAAAGGTGAAATATCAACAATTCCTAAAACCATTCAAATATCTTTGATTTTTGTGTGATTATTGCTTGAAGTGATTAGAATGATGCAACATTGGCTCAATCACCAATTGTCTTTCATAAAATGAAAATGATGATTTAATGATTCTCTATTTTTTCAAAAATCCCACTACAAGTGGCCAAGCTCCTCATGACCTTTCAAAAGAACACAACCACCAGTGAAACATTTTTAAAAGGAAAAACAAGAAGTTCACAAGTGCAAGAGGAGCCAAACTCCTTTTGTTTTTTGAAAAAACAAAAAGCTCATATCTAAACAAAATGTTTTTTGAAAAAACACAATGAGCTTGTGAGGAGTTGAACTCCTCACACAATTAATTTGAAAATATAAATATAGAATTTTGAAAAGGACAAAACAAGGAGCTTGGCTCCTTGCAAAACTCTAAAATAATTTATAAAAAAAAGAAAAATGAGAAGTTTATGAAGGGTTTACTAAGCTCCTCCAAGGAAAAACGAAGGAGCTCAAGAGGAGCCAAGCTCCTTTCATAACAATGGCATTGTTATCATCATTCTCCTTGCATCATGGTTTTGTAAGGAGCTAGCTCTTGTGAACCTGAAAAAAATTCAAATTTTGACAAAGAAAAAATGAGGAGCTCAAAGTTGAACTCCTCATGTATGTTTAAAATTTTGAAAAAACCAACACAACGACTCTAGGCATTGTGAGGAATGTAGTGCACATGTTTTTTTAAAGAACAATGCAACAATAAAAGTGGGATTGTTGCATTGCAAGGAGTTGAGCTTCGCTCCTTGTAGCACAACTATGAAGTTCAAAAAATTTCAAAGAAAGGGAGTGGGGAAGAGGAAATGCCTTTGTGGCTTGTTTGATGATGTGTCTCCTTCACTACTCAACAAGCATTTTCTTCAAATTAATTTGAAGCAAAGATTGGATCAAAACTTGGTAGTGGGAGCAAAACTTGAAGCACAACATGGCAATAATGATGGAAGGAAAACAAAGAAAAAAAAGGGGAAGTAGGAAATGGGGGGTTATTGGTGGTAGTTCAAGTAAGAAATAGGTGGGGTTTAGGTAGGTAACTAGGAAAGGTTGAGGTTAGGTAGGAGCAAGGGGTATGTGGGAGGAGTGACCCAAGGTGAACCCACTCTTGTGAGAGTCCATAATCATCCAAATTACTTTCAAAATGGGTGTTTTTTGATGCCAGGTTTTATGATGCTGGATTGGGTGGGCCCAAACATTGGTATATTCCCTATTCTTTATTTTTAAGGAAGAACTTTGATTTCAGTTCTAAAAAATAAATCAAAATTCTTTCATTTTGTTTTAGGTTCCATACACAAATGGAACTTAGAACCTGGTTCCACATCTAAGTTTTCAAACTAAAATAAATTTGACCCTTGGTTTTGGTTTTTTAAATCAAATTCCATCATGGTTCCATTCTCACTTGCACGGACTAGAATTACCAATTAACCCCGGTTCTAGTCACTTGTTTGAAATGTTTTCGTTTTTTTTCCTCAAAAAATCTTGGTTTTGATTCCAATTCCATTCCACGCCTAAATAAAACCAGAACCAAGTTTTGGGTCTCCTTATTTAAGAAAATCAAATCAGGTTCCAGTTCCTAGCTAGTTTGGTTTCAAGAATCAATTTTTTATTAACCTGAATACGGTTTGGCCAGTTATTGAGTTTTGACCTGGTTATCAACCATGTTATCAATTCAGTTATTTAATAACTTACCAAACGGTTATTGATTTTTGTGGTATAATCAGTTAATGACCTACCTGACTGGTATTAAAATTTCAAATGAATAACCTACCCAAATGACCTGGTTACCATCCAGGTAGGTTATCAACCTAAAACACTTAATATTTCTACTGATAGAAAACAATTGGTAAAACAAGTGATGGTTATCAATCAATTATTTGACAACCTACCCTTTTGCACAACCGAAAATTATTACCCTCAAAACATTGATAACCTAACAAGAACCTTTTAAAATATTGATATTGATAACCTAACTGACACCCATTTGTTTTTTCTGGAAAAAAAAAAAAAAAAAAAAAAAAAAAAAAAAAAATAAAAAAAAAAAAAAAAAAAAGACAAAAAAAA
>Ga0116229_10003099_pt1 | contig 27259 bp, 13 predicted proteins | sample S1TSphgellanicum_3_FD_87313 | JGI IMG/M metagenome (GOLD analysis project Ga0116229, IMG submission 87313) | Host-associated microbial communities from peat moss isolated from Minnesota, USA - S1T2_Fc - Sphagnum magellanicum MG | ecosystem: Host-associated > Plants > Peat moss > Unclassified...
ATGGATCCAAATGTTGATAAGACTTCAAAAGGATAGGAAACAAGATTTCCTGTCATAATTTTCAACTATGGCCACCCCATGTTCATGACCAATAAAAAAAGATATCAATTTCAAATTCTTTAATCTAGAATCTAACATCAAGTCTAACAAATTATGGGTTCTTCTTTCATCATATCTTGTTAAGAAAGAAGAGAAAGAGTCAATCACCCCAATGATCTCATTCTTAATGTTATTTGCAAAAGTTTTCAATTCAACAATCAACCCATAATCATCATCATCAATCAAAGCATCTATAAAAGAAATGGTTCATTTTTTCCTTCAACTTTATGTTCATGAATAAGGTTACATTCAAAGCATCATTCAACAATTAGCGACCTTTGAATTGGTTTAAAATGTAAGCATTGACAACATAACACAAAATGTTTATTATAATATGTGATATATGCCATGCCATGTGGGTGGAGGAGGAACACAAGCAATGACCTTAGGACTAATTTACTTGTTGTACTGGAAGGCAATGGCTTCTCAAAATTGAAAGGCTTCTTGAAACATGATCACTTTGTTTGCAAACCTACACAATTCAATCTTACTAATAAAAAAGGAACATTATCGAGTACAAAAATTCAAAATAATGAAAAGGTAAAAAGACCAAAATAAAATGTACATCATCCATGGTCCATTTGGTGACATCATGTTGAATCATTATTTGTGACTTGACACTAAAGCAAGGTCAATCTACACATGTTCATCCTTTGACCATTTGTATAACATTTGCAACTAAATCTTGTTATGTAACTATTTGTACAACTATCAAATATCCACACATTATTTACCACATGTTTTAAATAAAGTAAAATTTAAAATAATTATTGAAAATATTGGAAAAAATCCATGTCATCAAATTCCAATGATTTGTGATGGTGCCACTTGGCAATACCAAAATCCACCATGTGGCACTATGAGGAATTTTGGGTGAGACTTCTATTATTATTCAAACATTGATCTTGACCATCCATTATGAAATTTTTTAATGGTCCTAGATTGTTACATGTGGCATAATCAAAATTTGCCATGTGGCATATTAATTATATGTTGGAAAAAAATCAAATGAATATTTATTTGAGTAAATAGGTAGGTAGGTATGTAGGTTTATGTTGGTAGGTAAGTAAAATTAGGTAGGTAGGACATACCTTTTTACCTAGGTTACATACCTATTTACCTACTTAGGTAGGTAGGTAGGTAGGTAGGAAGGTAGGTGGGCTAAACAAAAACCATGTATATATTGTTATTTCATTTTAAATTTTGTTTTTAAAGTTAAGCTTCTTTGAGTTCATCCCCAATGGCACATGTTTTTAAATGTGAAAACATAAGAAAAGACAACTTTGTTATGTAGTTTCCAAGATGAGATTGAAGGATAATTCATATGGGTTAAATTTTTTAGTTTCACTGTAGTTGCAAATTGAATTGCAACTAGAAATATTCTCCCATATGTTTTATGCTTGTTTTTTTATTTTTAAAACTACATAATTATATAACTAAATAGGTAAATAGGAAACACATTAACTAACTAATTGAATATTTAATTGATTAATTAACCACTAACTAATTACATACTTACCTATAATTACCTAGCATTCTTTAATTATTTAATTTTATAACTAACATTCACTTTTACTTCATATTTTTGACTAACTAATCAATTAATTCACAATCATAAATCAACAACAACACATAATTAATTTATGAAATTAATTAACTTATTTTTATTTTTATTTTAATCAATAATCGTTTTTGTTTGACACTTAATCTTTTAAATTTTAGTTATCAACTAAATAAATAGATAAAGAATTGATTGATTTACTAATTTAATTAATTATTCAATAATAATAAATACAGAATATTCTATATTAATTATTACATTATGAACTTATTATATTAATTAGTCGATAAATATCATTAAAATATATAATCAGCTTTAATTAAAAGTTGATATTAAATAAATAATTTAGCTCATGAATATTTAATTAATATTTAACAAGTCACTAACTATTAGTTAGTTTAATATTCATTAACCATAACTCTTGATAAATAAATTTGAATTATCAGATAATTCAATGAATATAATTTAAATTATTAATTGAAATATTAATTAACTTAATAAATTCTAAACCAATTATTAGTTATTAATTTTGAACTTTTCAACTAAATAGAAAATCAAGTTATTTAATAAATTACAAAAACTAGATAATTGAATTTGTGAAATTTTAATTAATATTTTCATACGTTATTTAAATATTACTTAAATTATTAATTGAATTATTAATTACCTTTTAATAGATTCTAAACTGATTAATAATTATTGATTATTAATTCTGAACTTATGAACTAAATAGAAAATCAAGTTAACTAATCATTTACAATAACTAGATAATTGAATTTTTGAATATTTAATTAATATTTCTATAAGCTACTTAACTATTAATTAACTAATACTTATTATTTATTTACCATAACTTCTTATTAGTAAATACGAATTCTCAAATCATTCATTGAATATTAATTAAATACTTGGGCTCTACGTTGCTACACATTATCAGTGACAATGAAATGACAAAAAAAAATTAGGGTTTATTATTTTGAGATATATATAGGATTCAAATTGTACAAATTATCGCCCAATTATCATCCAAGGGGAGATTTAATTAGCCACCCATATTTCTAATTCATCAAAATTTTGAAAGCAACTATGGTGGATAGACATTAAATCAACTAAGCAAGTGGGGATTAAGTCCTTGAATTAGGTATTTAAGGGAGAAGTTTTTATTGGAAACTAACTTTATTTCAAAGAAAAAAATACATGTGAAACTTTTGAAATAATCTCAACATATTCAAATGAAACACGACATATTCACATTTGTATGAAATTTTATGTGAACATGTGTATGAAATTGGAAAGACACAAATATTCAAATTTATTTTTTGAAAGGACATGAAGATTCCAAAAGACATTGAGAAAAATAAAAAGATTTGTTTCTCTTTCAATATCTTAAGATCCCATAAGGATATTAAAATTTGTAAAAAAAATTATTTTGTAAAAATTCTAATTTTGAATCAACCTTTAATAAATTTGTAATTTGGAATTGTCTTTTTGTATGACCTACAACTGTAGCCCATCACACCTAAACCACTTTTAATGAAATCTTGTCATTGGAATTATTTAAATTATTAATTGAAATATTAATTAACTTTTAATAAATTATACACATATTAATAATAATAATAATATATTAAATATGAACTTATCAATTAAATAGAACATAATTTAATTAGTCATTGATAATAAATAGATATTTGAATTTGTGAATTTTTAATTAATATTTTTATAAGTTACATAACTATTAATTAAATAATACTTATGATCTATTAGCCATAACTTTTCATTAATGAATACAAATGATCAAATAATTAAATGAAAATTAATTAATTAATGATTAACTTATTTAACATTTTTTAATATTTTTTAAATTTGATTAATAGATTGAAATGAACAATTTCTCAAATAAATCAGTAAATATTGAAGATTATATATTAAAATAATTAATTTGTTAAATAATAATAATAAATTATTATATATTAAACCTATTTAATTATTAAATAAGTAAATAAATAATATTTTAATTAGTTTATAATTTTCATTTTAATCAATTGATTATAGTATTAATTGATCAATAATTATTAATTTATTAGTCAATAATAAATAATAAACATAAATTTTGAATTTTTTAAAAAAGTAATGAATCAATTTTATTTATTTAACTTGGGCTCCACGCTACTATGCATTACCAATGACAATGAAATGACAAAGAAGAAATAAAGGTTTACATTTGAAAAATTTGTTATTGTCATATATATATTGAATTCAAATTGTACAAAATACCACCCAATTATCATCCAAGGGGAAATTTAATTAACCACACTTGTTTTTAATTCATCGAAATTTTGAAAGTAATTATGGTGGATAAACATTAAATTGGTGAAGCAAGTGGGGATTAGATCCTTGAATTAGATATTTAAAGGAGAAGTTTTTGTTGGAAACTAGTTTGGTTTCAAAGAAAAAAAACATGTTAATTTCTTGAAATAATCTCAACATATTCAAATGAAATAACACATATTTACATTTGAATGGAATTACATGTAAACATGTGTATGAAATAGGAAAGACACAAAGATTCAAATTTCTTTTGAAAGGACCCAAAGATTCCAAAAGACATTGAAAATAATAAAGAGATTTGTTTCTCTTTCAATATCTTAGGATCCACAAGGACATTTTGAAACACTACAATTTGTAAAATGTTTATTTTTAAAAAATTCCAATTTGGAATCAACCTCTAATAAATTTGCGATTTGGAATTGTTTGTTTGTATGACCTATGACTATAACCCATCCCACCTAAACTAGCTTTGATGAAATCATCGTCACTGAATTATTATTCCATGGTTTCCATTATTTAATGAATTTGTTGGTAGTAATATTTTATGAACAATGAATATTGGTTTGACATTAAAAATTATGTCATCTTAATATGACATCACTTGTATTAGTTAATTATATATTAAAAGAAACATAATATATTATTAGACAAACCATAATATAAAATCAAGATGATATTGTTTATTTGAAAATGTTCATAATATGAAGTAAAATGTGTTTAATATGCATTAAATATAGGCTAAATACATTTAAATATGTTAAATATACTTTTAATGTAGTCCAAAACACCTTAGTGTAGACAAAATGTATAGGCACACCATGAAAAGTAACTAGATTATAACTAAATTTGCAACTAAATGAACATTAAAGCCTTTTCTTGGATGAAAACCCCAAGAAATTAGTCAATATGGAAGGACGTACAATTTAATAATTGCACCATAGTCACAAAAATAGTAACAAAATTAAAAAGATGATTACTAAATGTAAAAATTATAAAGCATAGTTGCAAATGACAGATAATCGCATGTAATCATAAATTGGATGGTTACATAATACAAGATTTCTTGTAGTGACTTTATGTGTAAGTAGCATAGTACTTTAGAAAATAATAGGATTCATCTTTTTTTTTTTTGACCTTGGGTTTTATTTTATTATTTTATTTTCAAAATTAAAAAAAAATTGTTTTCATTCTTCTTGGAATTTGCCTTGAATGTATTACCACAATTTTGAATAAATTTGTTGTTTAAGAAAATTAGAGCCTAATAATTTTTTAAAAAATCTAAATAGATAAATAAGATTATTTTAAAAATGAATTTTCTTTTAAATGAAATATTTTGTGTAGATCATAGAAGTAAAAAATGAAATAAAACTCTAATACCTAGTGGTCACCAGGTGATAAAGAGTGAAAATGGATGACTCAAAAGGATTTGAAGGATTTAAAGCACTTCCAAAATTTAAAAAAACCTTAAAAGAATAATTTGAATATTGTGTAAATCACAAAAGCAAAAAATGAAATAAAATTAATACCTATGGTCACTAAATGATAAAGAATGAAAATGGAGAATTCAAAAGGATTTGAAAGATTTAAAACACTCCAACATAATAAAAGAAAGCTTAAAAGGATATTGTGAATATTATGTAGAACACAAAAGCAAAAAATGAAAAAGAACTAATGGGTGCATTCACAATTGAAGTATCACAATAAGAAACATGACACCCATTTGTCTTGTGTTTTGAATCCTACAATAAGGACAAGCTAACAAAATGAATATTCTAAGATGTTAAACAATGAAAGGGGGATATGTATCTTTAAGCTTTCAACCAACAAGTGTTTTAATGAATTATTAAAATCAATTGAACAAATTTTTAATGTATTGTTCAAGTATAAACCAAAAAGGAATACAAGATTACTTAAACATTGCAGAATGACGTATTTTCATTTCGAGTGCCAAAATGGGCTATTCAAAAATAAAATAATGTCCTTTTTAAACACCAATGTATCTTATCCTTTTTTCCAAACCTTTGGAATGTAAATTTTTAATTAACAAAAAAACTTTGATTGTCATTATTAAAACATCCATTTTATAAAAAAATCCAAGATTCTAGCATCAATTCAACCAAATTTGGTGATTTACCATACAAAAAATTTATGCCATCACATAAAACATACTTTATTTTATTTATGGTTAAAATATGGAGCAATTTGACCAATATTGCTAGTATTGAACTAAGTCCTTTTCAATAAAACTATGTAATGAGACACAATTCTTAAGCCATCTTTTAGGACACTTAAGCACATGTTTTAATAATCCAAATCACAAAAATTCACCACCATTTTAATCAAGAAGTATGTGAGTATCTAATGAAAAAAATAATCTACTAATAAATTATTTTGTAAATGTAATGATCATTCAAAGTAGTGTCTTAAGAGTAATTTTGGGGTGAGACCACTACAAGAAAACATGTCTTTTTAAAAGGTCCAACTTGATTGAAATGTCCACATTGACCAAAAGAAATGATCATTTTCATTAAAGGCTTGGGGCATGAAAGACACGAGTTATTTTTGATTGAGACATTTGACTAAAATGATTTTTTTGATAATGTGACAAACTAAACATCTGGTTGATAAAGCCGAAGGTCCATCAAAATGACTAAGGCTTAATCAAATTAACCATATTTAATGGCCATTATGATTTACAATTACTCAAATTGGCCATTTTGATTTGACATTTAGTCAAATCAACCATACTAATTTGGTTATTTAACCTAAAAATATATTAACATAAGGTACATATCAAACCTAAGTTCGTAGCTAATAAGCCTTAGGTTAGGCATATTATAAAATTTAATAGGTTATTTACATGTTACTTTTACGCACTTGTAGGTACTTAAATTTAGTACATTAATTAATTAATGTTTAATAAATGATAGCTAATACTCAATAATTTATGATTAATATTTTAGATAATTAATTGGTCACCAAATAAATGTTAATTAATAACAAATAATTTATTTATCCATCAACTTGTTAATTGATTAATTGTTATTATGGAATATCAATTTTATTTAATTTTCTAGTTAATACTTGATAGTAACTTATAATAATTAATAATAGTCAATATAATTGTAAATAATTATTGATAAGCGATTATTTAAAATTAATTTTTTATATATTAATCAATAATGATTAATTTATAATACATAATTAATATTAAATAATTATTAATCATTAATCAATAGTAATTTATTATTATTTAATATTTCATAGGAAATATCCAGTAATTAACCATTTATATTGAACATTTATTAATTTATTAATTAATTTAGTAGTTCCTAGGAAATAATAAAGTATTATTCATTAATATTATTATTTATCTATAATTTATAATAATTCATTAATCATTTTAAATTATTTTTATTAATTACCTATAGGTAGCCTATCTTAGTAATTAGGTTAGTAGCCTAAACAACCTAAACTTAGCTACTACATAGGTAGCCTAACCTAGGCCACCTAGGCCTACTATGTAAGTACATAGTTTAACCTAGGCTACCTAGGCTTATTAGGTATGTAGCTAACTTAAGTTACACCACTTAAGCCTCCTAGGTAGGTAACCTAAACCTATACCTACCTAATAAGTTAGGCTACCTACCAAGTATGTTTAGGCTAGGTATATTAATAGGTTGGTAGGTACCTACATAACCTACTAAATAACATAGGCATAGATAGCTTACAAGGTAAGTATAAACATAGGCCTAGTAGGTACCTATAAAACTTAGTAAATTATAACCTACATGTTACCTTAATACATGTATTTATTTAATAGATACCTTCTACCTACTTAGGCTACCTTACCTATAACCTACCTATTTATGTAAGTAGTGTAAGAAAATTCATGAAAATTGATTACAATATGTTGGTCCAAAATCATGTCATTACAAATATGTTGTCTAAGAAAATCACCTTTTGGGGTGGTGGTGCAATGGTTAAAGACCTGACTCTTCAATGTGAAAGTGAACAGTTCAAGTCCCTACATTTGCAACCTAAGCTACCTTACCTATTTAAGCGACATAATTAAGTAACCTAGGTTGCAAAAATTACTAACCCATCTAACCTAGGCCCCTTGGCTTAGCCTAAGGGCGTAACCTTGGGGGCTTGGCCCAGCTTAAGTGGCTTGGTCAAACCTAGGTGACTAAGTTAGGTGGCCTAGCTTACTAGGCCTAGGACATAGGGTTGGTAGCTAAACAAATGAATAAAATTTTGGCATTAATTATTAGGTTTATTAATTAAGTAAGTAGGTAGTAGGTAGGGTAGGTAGGGTAATTAATTAATATTCTAATACTAATTTTAAATAAAATAATTTTAAATATACATATGTTTGGTCACTACCCAAATTTTATTATTGTCATGATGGTTCAATAAAAAAAACCCAGTCAAAAAAACCAACCAAAAAGACCTAGTCAAAATGGTTGGGTCCAAATCGAATTGTCCAAAATGGCATTTTGGTCAAGTTGGACATGGGGGCAGAAAAACCATATGGGGGGTTTTTTGACCAAAATTCCTGGTAAAAAAAGCCATGATTTCTTGTAATGGACATTTATTTTGTGTACCTTAATTGTGAATGAACCCTAATACCTAATGGTCACTAGGTGATAAAAAGTGAATATCAAAAAATTAAAAGGATTTGAAGGATTTAAAACATTTTTGAAGTAAAAAAGTAATCAAGAAAGATCCATCATTTTAGATAAATTTTGTAATATAAATAAAGCATTAAATTGTGTCCTACACAATAAAAATAGGGAAACTTGGATTGGAACTTTGAAAACCCAATGAAATCATTTGCTAGCATACTATTAATAACATAATTAATAAATTATGATTTTTGAACAATTAGATACACAACTACATTGGCACCCTCTCAAAATAGAAATCCAACCAAAAACCATCATTTTCTACCATTTAGAGTTGTATATATTGTCATGTGGTCTACAAACAAAACTTAATAATTGGATAAGTAAAAATAATTCAAGGGTGGACAAAAAAAACACATTAAATTAATTTTCCTTAGATATAAGAAGAGCTTGTACCTTAAGGAAATTGAATAATGTCACTTTCCCCATTAAGGTGCAAATACGCATTTAGGAGCCAAAAATCATATTAGATAGTGGTGAAAATTGTGAATTTTCTTACAAATGTTTTTTTTTTGACATTATAAAGTTATGTTAGTCATTCCAAGTTGTGTTTAATGAATAATATTAATGTTGAAAAATTCAAATTAAAAATTCATTAAATTAAATTTTGGGTTTTGGTTTTAATAAAAAGCTTTTGAACTTGAATAGGTGTTGCATTAGATTGTGGTTAATTTTACAAAGGATTAGGTTAAGGACTATTGTAATAACATAATTTTAATGGTAAAAATAATTAGATGATAGTAACCTATTACCCACATTTAAAAAAACTCACAATTAGAAAGATATGGAATTTTAAAATTTTAAAAATGTAAGGTATTTTTCAAAATTTTAAATTTTCAAAAATATTTTTCCATATGTAAATGGGGTGTAGTGTGCATGACATACAAAATAAATGTGTATTTTATGATACAAAAAACAAAAACCTAAAATAGTTAACATAGTTTGGTATGATTCAAAATTATGATAAAATTTCAAAATGAAACGCAAAATATAGCAAAATGTACACACTTTGAAAATTTTATATTTATTCAACAATGATTAACACAAAACATGTGATTTATTAGGGCAATTATATGTAATTTTTATAACAAGTTGTAAAAGATTTCATTCAAAAATTATTTCATATGAAAAAGTGAAAAATGACTAAAAACAATTCATAGTCCTTTTATAAAGTAAGATCTTATTGGCTCCTTTTGTGCATACATGCACCCATTATCACTTTTCATATATTATATGAACCAAGAATAATTTGGTGAAGAAAAAGTTAAACGAGGTTTTGAATATTTGATAATGATTTCATAATGGACACTAATTATCTTCACCAATGGCAATCCAACCAACGCTGGCCACAAGTGGGATGCTAGGTCCAACCATTAGACCTTATTCTTTGACAACTTATGTCTTTTAAAAGATTCAATGAAGAGACCGCTATACTTGGAATTTTGAAAGGCCTTGTTTGGCTCATTGTTACGGAGTAATGTTTGGTTTTCTATCCCATATAATAACCCTTGGCATTCAAACTACACATGATTCAAGTCCTTAGGATAATAATATGTCCCTACATTGAGTTGACCCAAGGTCAGGGTGCATTATTCACATCCCCAAATATAAAAAAATTGATCAACAAAATTTGCTTGCGGCACCACCAACAAAGGAATTTGCATCACATATTTCAACAACATATATACGAGATTAAATCACAATATAAATGTTTTTGAACGCTTGAGAAAGAATTTTTTTCACTTCAACTCTTAATTATAATTTGTTGATGTCAGTATTGCTCCCCCTAACATGATAATTTCCTTGTAGAATAACATATTTTGGGAAGTAACACATCATGCCATTCACATTGAAAATCAACATTTTTATGGGTGTAGGAGGATATGACTGAAAGGGCTTGTGTGGACCTTGTATGGATGGAAATGGACATAAATAAACAACCTACAAAAATTAAGAGATGTTAATCCAACTAAAAATTACAAGAATTGGATTGATATCCAAAATATGGAAGGATAATCTTAATGTTGGCCTTGAACATCCATAGAAATCTAGGAAAATTCAGTAATCACATGGATTCAAACACGCCAAATACCACCTAGTGGTCACAAAATAGATTCAAGTCTAGAGAGTTAAAAGTATGATAGAAAACACCAAGCATCCACCGGATGGTTACATAGAGGAAAACATGTTGGAAATTAATGTGAAGTTCAACTTAACGGCCACTAGGTCGAAAATATATGCCTTGAAAACAAAGACTAAACACAACATTTGCAATAATACAATTAAATGTTTAGTAGATTTGAAAAGAAATATATTAAATATTCAATTAAGAAATTCAAGATGAGCAATTGATAAGATATTATTTGTTTCATTTTCAATTTCACATTGTTACTAAATGAGGGTTTGCAACCACTATTGCATTTCACAAATAACATTTTATATTTTCTAGGATCATCGCGATTAATACATCTAATCCTACCAAAGGAATTATGTTATACAAATGTGGAAACACCATATCCAAATAAATGAAAAAATTCCAAGTAAAGGAAAATAATTTCCAACAAATAATGGTCATCCTCACGAACATGATGCCATTAAGTCCATTGAAATGGAAAAATAATCAACGGCGGGCTTTCTAAATATTTGGAGTTTTGGAAAATGGGGATATGCAAGGATGAAACTTATGCTAGAAAGCTTGGTCCATACGTGGATTATTGGGAAGACATATTTGAATTGTTATCAAAACCTTTGCTAACTCAAAATTCAAATTGTTGGAAGGTTTTTACCCTTCAAGCGATTGGAGATTTAATCATGTGCCCAAATCCAAAATTATATCTTGTGTGGATGGAAAGGACAAAAATTGAGGTTGTGAAGGATGAACAATTTACAAATTTTAAACATGTTCATATTCAATGGTGTGTGCCAATGAAAAAAGGAGCAAGGAATGAGAGAAATTTGTATCAAAATTGTTGGGTGAACTAATGGAAATGCAATTTGGTAGATCCAATAATGGGTTGACATAAATATTTTTATTCTCATTTCTTGCTAGAAGTAGTGTCACAATTAATAACATTATAATGATTAGTGTTAATCATGCAACCAAGGCCAAACAAAATCTTGATGTAGTTAATGAGACTATTGGAGCAAATTTATTATTTTGATTTCTACTCATTCATTTTTTAAAATGCAAATTGGTTGTTGTTTACATTGAAAAAAGAATATTATTGTTAGTGGAATTTGTGTATGCTTATTTTGAGTATGTTAACTTTGTCATATCAATATGGACCTATTTCGTGTGATAGTAATCCAACTTACAATTTTTCATGATTTTATTTTTTATTTGGTATATAATGATGACGTGGTGCCCACCAACCTTTTTAATCCTTTTAGTTTACAAAGTTCAAATTGTGTTATATGTTAATGTTTTGATAAATTGAAGCTTTTACAAGTTGTACGAAGTGACTGCCAAGTAATCCCATGAGATGTATGAAAATTGCTTTGAAATAGCAAGTTTTTGGTCATTGGTTTTATAGTTGGTTTTTTTTGCAAATTATGAATATGTATGTTAGACCAAGATTGTATATTGATGATTTTTTTGTTGTATATGTGATTATATTGTGGTTGGCATAAACATATACACTTCAAGTCCTTAAACTTACCCACAAGTAGCACCTAAGATTATAGGGAATATTAAAAATAGGCTACTTTATCCTTTAACAAGATTTATTCAAAATTATTTGAATTTGGTGGCCACCAGGTGGCCTTCTTTGCATTCACCATGTTGAGTTAAGTCATAAATTAACATTTTAGTTCGAAATTAATTAAATACATGTTGGGTCTTATTGAAAAAAAACCCAAAAAAAAAGGCTTAATGTGTTAAAAAATATAATATCTTTTTTGTTTTGTTAAGAATTTATTCAAAAAGGATGATAAATAGCAAAACGAATTTTTACAAGACCTCGGTCTTTTGATGGTGAAAAATCATTTACCCTTGAATTGTTCTTCCTTCCAAAAATTATTATTTTTGAAAAATATTGCCTAACTTGGTAGAGGAAAAAAACAAGATTATGTATTGCCAAAATTGACAAATTAGATTTTTGTAGCAAGCTTTGACTTATGGATGTTCAAGGAGGCACATGATATATTTGGTTTTGTTATTAACTTTGTGGGATTTAATGGACAACCTAAACTAGTGACTACTAGTTTGTTTGAAATAATAGAAACAATTAACCAAACTTTGGCCGACAAGTTAATAGAATTGTTTAATCAATATGGGTTGAAAAGAAAAACCATTGTTATAAATGAAAGGTCAAATTTGAATACTATATCCAAAATCCTAGGTTTGGATGAAAGTTTTCAAGGTATTTGTTTTGGCCATGTTTTTTCTAAGGTGTGTCAATTTGCTACTATTGACAAAAAGATATGCAATTTAAAAAAAGTTGTTTCCATCAAATCTATCTAATCAATTTGTAGAAATGTATAATCTAGTTAATTTTTATTGGGAAGGGCAAATAGGAATAGAATAGGGCTTGTTCAAATTCTAAACTTTGCCCAAGAAAATTGAATACTCCAATGAAGACAAAATGAATTTTTAATTATTTTTTACAACTTTGTTTTCCTTTTGTTTTATTAAATCTTGCTGGTTGCATATATTAACATAACATGATTAAATGTTTTTGCAAGTTTTCTAGCAAAATCATTACTACATCACAAACTTTCCATCCCATGATCTAATAATGAAAATTGGAGGAAAATCATGGGAAAATCATTATTTCACATGGGTTTCTATTTTTTGCACTCAACATCATTCGTCTAAAACACATGATGCATATATAAGTAGGATGAAATATTTTCAATCATTTGAAAATATTTCATCCTATTTATACATGCATCATACATGTTTTAGACCAACAACATCCATGCGCAAAAAATACAAACCCATAAAATAATATATTTCATGTGAATTTCAAACGAACTAATGAAATTGGTAAGTTTGTGATGTATGTTCCAAGAGGTTTTGTAATTCAAGGATGTTATTATCCTTTATTACAACAAACAAATTACTATTAAAATTAATGAGAAAGTGCCACTTCTTTTTACATGGCACATTTCTAAAATTGTGTTTTTATTTTTATTTTATTGTGAGTGCTTATGTTTTGAACTAGTCTAATAACGATTGGTTGCTTTTTGATGCATTGCAATATACCATTAATATGTGTTTAAAAATTAAGGGAAGAAGTTACAAATCCACCAACCCAAGTCAATTTGATTGATGATGATTGTGGGATTATTCTTGAGTTGTTTTCATTTGCCAACATCAAAAAGGAAGTTTGTGATGTTTTTGGAATTTTTTATTTTTTTTCAAAAGAAAAATTGAAGAAAGAAAAGTTCACAACATGTTGTCTTTGATGTTAGATATGTACCCTAGATTTAAAAGCCTCCATCTACTATCTTCTTTAGTGGCCATGGATAAGTTGTGAACATTGTTGAGGAATGATAGACTATCATTATATCCTATATGTTTATGAAGTGTTAGGGTCATTGGATTTTGTCATTTGAATAAGATGAAAGTGTGTGTTTGAACATATAAAATGTAGGAAGACCTCCACATGTGAGGGATTCTTGTATGGAGACTCTTCCGCATTTTGGAGGTATCTTCCTTTTTCTCACAGATTTCGGGCAGGTCTTTTAAGTGGGGTAGCCTGAGGTTGAGGGCATTACCAGAAGCAAGTCTGCACTCAGCTACTGCCTCACACAGCCCCTTCTTTTTGTAATGCCCTCGACCTTCGGCCTTACACTACGCATAATACATTAGCCTTGACTAGCAAAGGAAAAGAAAAAAGGGTTAAGCTTACACAAGGTACTTAACAGAGGTACTTAACACAAACTCAGATACACCTTTTTTTTTTCTCAACTGTCCCTCTGATTTGGGATACAATAATAAATCATATACCTCCAATATACCCAATTCCATTATCTCTCATGAATTTATTTGAACCTGCCATCAATCCAAAGCCATTATATGATCCACTATTTTTTTTGGATAGAATCAAACCTCCCCAAGTAAACATTGTGACCTGAGAGAGAGTAAGAAAAATCTAATAGAGATGTGGATCTCATCCCCTCATGTCAATTTCTTGCTTTCAGTTCCGTTTGTTATGAAGTTGATAGGCCGGTGTTTCATACACCATTTGGTTCAGACCTTGTCAAGTTGAGATACAAATGATCAGGTCTGTGGATTTGCAACCACCTGATTTACATCACCATATTTCAGTACCCCAGGAAAAGTAAAAAAAAAGGCACCAATGGCAATACTCTTCTCACACAGTAACAAGAAGAAAGAAATGGTTTGGATCTTGTAAATGGTTTTGTGGGCACAAGCTCCAATAGTCCTTACCATTGTTTGGTGAGAAGAGAATTCAAGATGGAAGGAGATTGTAACCCATTATTAAAGCTGGACCTCTGCCAAAAACAACAACAGCCACACCAAAGCATACAAATGCAGCTTGAACAAGTGTGAACAACCCATATCTCCACACTGATTCTTGGCTGTAACAAACCTTTTGAAATGTGTCGACAGAGTCACACATAATTTCCAGTTTTTGCACCTGCACCATTTTCAGCATCACCACCCAAGAATTATACTATCATCAGTTTCCAAATCAGTTTTCTTCGTGTAAAAGTAGACATGATTCTCCACAGATGAATACGTCATGCTCATGCACACCAACCATGTGTATGTTACACAGATGTCAGCAATTAAGAGACTGGGGAGACCTAATGGTGCCTTTTATAGGGATGAAGCCTCACCTGAGTTTTCAAGGATTCAATCCGAGCTTCAGCTAGGCTGCGTAAGTTTTTTGCCTCACGCAGCTGGTTTACAAGCTGCAATTCGGTTGGGTTGAGCAGGCTACTAATTGCCCCCCTTCCACCTCCCTCTGAGACTCGGTCCTTCTTGAAATGATCTTGTGAATAGCCCTGTGCAACAGTCTCACTCAACAGGGACAGGCATGCCCCAAACTTGGCACGCTCTTGCTGTTCTAATTCCAGCTTTGCCCACAGTTCCACATGGTTTCTGTTGTGCAAAAAATTACTAGAAGTCAGAGAAGTGATACTAAATAAAATTCTCCCACCTCCTATAAGCAGCACCATCGTGATGCTCATAACAGTGCGTTGGCAAAAATGGTGTAAACACCATGGATACAAACTTTTTCTAAATGTATTCAAGAGAGATGGAGATTGGCAGCTAACTTGACATACCTCTGTGATTCTACCAGCTCACGTGACAGCATCTCCCTCAACTCCTGTGTTTTCTTTTCCACAATTCTTTGCTTTTCTTGCTCTTGTTGCAGACTAAGTTTGACACAATCAACTTGTCTTCTCATGTCCACAACTTGACTGGCATACATTCTTACCTGCAAAGCAATGACTCAGGGCAGGTGAATTTATTCTCAGATGTGACTACAAAAAAAAATGCTAGGATTATTGTCAGTGACATAGACTTTCAATTGGATCTGCTGCTGCTCATGTGTCTTTCAGCAATCTATATGGGAGAAGGATGTTAGTTCCCATCTGCAAGATTTTTTTTTTTTTTTTGCACAGGGAAACTGACTTTTACAGCATGAAAAAATTCCTTTCACACAGAAAACCTAGACTTGTGGAAAGAAAGAAAGAACAACTCACTTGCATGACTAGCTCATGTGGTGGGTGAGGAGAGCAACTAGGTGCCCGAAGTGGCCTTGGTAGCCAAGTCACCTTTTGTCCACTCTGAGCATCTGAACCATGTGATGATGATGATTCCTGCTGCCTGGACTTCTTGTTGTCATTGTACTTGGTCTCTGGGGGAAACCCTAAGCTGTTGATGTTGGAGCCCACTTCTGATGACCAGCTTTGGTCTTCAGCCTTTGGAGTCCTTGGTGCCGCCACCTCTGGCAGATAAAGACAGAAGAAGAGAAGAGGCACAACTGTAAGCAAAGATTGGACAAATCCAGTTCAAGACTGTGGGTTTTACACATAATTGTTGATCACGAGCAAAAAATGCACACACCTGAAGGTTCGAAACATAAACCAGAAGAGAGTTTCCTCATTGAAATCTATGAGGCTGTGCAGAAGCCCTCTGAGGTATGTCAAAGAATCTGCAATCACATATGGAGAAGAAGAGCAACACAAGCATGACATCTTGATGTTGAAACAACAGTTGCTAGCACGATGTTCATGGATTGTGCAGCAGCAGCCCTAAGAAGTACATGAAGTATCAAACATTGAGGAGAAGAGCAACACAAGCACTTAGACACGTTGAAGACCATATCTCATGCAGCCAGTTGTGTTTGTTTACCTTGAAAGATGGTGCTCTGAGCAGCAGGGGGATGGAGCCAAGCTTTGAGGCTGGGAGAGAAGAGATGACCATCTTGAGTGTCTAGGGTTTGAAGAGGAGCAACCACAGAGAGCAAACCCTTGTTGTCATGCCTATCCTGTCGCAAGACTCTGCCCCTTCTGCGAGCTTGGGCATTGGCATACAAGAAGAAGTTCTTCCCCTGCCCACCAGCAGCACCAGCTGAAGAATCACTCTGGTGAACAGCAGTAACGAGATGTCCACGACGACGACCCAACATGTCGAGTTTCCGGCAAAGGTACCAAGGAATGGTCTCAAGCTTCTGATGCTTGTCCGCACGGTTGTTGTTGTTGTCCCGCTTTTGGCCCATTGTCAAGAGATGCTCCTTGGATCTCAACCAAGGAAGGAAGCTCCATTGTCTTGTTTGGATCTTTGAGAGACGCAGGAGCAGCGGATCAGCAAGTGGCGTGGCTGCGGTGGCCTGCTTAGTACCAGAAGACAGGGACGTTCTTCCAACTTCCGCATTTTCCTGCACTCCCCCGGATGCCTAACTAACTGCCTGAGCCTCACTACATCCATCACTCCCTTCTTCTTCTTCTTCTTCTTCTTTTTTCTGGTTCTTCTTCTTCACTTCTCTTCTGCAGCAAAAGGAAGGAGTAATCCACTGCTGCTAGACCAAGAGATGATGGATTGCATCAAGAACACAAAGGATAGTGGATAAAAATGCAGTTTGTTTGCCTGATAAGCATGCGTGGTACACCAGAGAGATGAAGTCCAATTTCAACCTTGTTTTTGCATTCTGAAGATGGTTTTGGTTGTTTCTGCTGCAGCAAAAGAAGATGTAATCCCACTCCTGTACCAAAAAGCATGCATGTGGATTCTACATCATCAGCATGTACAACATTGATCTTCATGACAAGAATGTGATTGATGATCACAACAAACAAGTAGGTGGGTTGCTGCCATCTTTGAATTTCAAGAAGGATTCCAGGATTCTTCTTGTGCGAAACTCTTGAGCAAATTGAAGGCGATTGAGTTTTTGAAGAAACCATGGATCACACATAGTTTCACAATTGTGCAGAGTGCTCTGCCTTTTGTCAAGAAGGAAGTGGAGTCCGGACCTGGTTTTGAAAACCAGATATGGAACATAAAGAATGCTCTAATCATGATGATAGCAAGCCTGCCAATTGTTGCCAAAATGCATCATGGAGAACAGTGTGGTAAAGGAAGAGACTGGAAAACGTACATAACAACTGTAGTCTGAATTGGGAAATCGTGTGATGTGAAGAGAGTGAAGAAACTTAGCTCTGTGGAAACAAAATAGAGCTCCTGGAACACAGTTTGTGAATGTCTACTGTTTGTGTTAGACAGCAGTTTGAGAAATTTTGATGCAGACCAAGCACAAGCAAAGATTTGCAATGGCTTACTCAAAGACACCTTTTTGGTTGTTTGTTGGACGCAGCAATTTGGATGCAGAAGGTCTGCAACAGAAAGTGGATGTGTGGGCATGCAGCTTAATAAGGCAAGAGATGCAGGTCAGAAGGAAGAATTTTTTATTGGGTGCATCATCCTTGCTTGTAGAGAGATTTGGTATTTCATCATCAAGATGCTTATATATACGCATTTGGAAGAATTTGTCCAGGAATGCTGAAAAGTTTGCTGAGTTTTTAGTTGATAGAATGTCTGCAACAGTGATTATGGATTGATCAATCAACAAAGCAAACACAAGGTCCAGAGACTCATCACCATTAATTGAGTTCCTAATCCTGTAGGATTTGTTGCCTCAAACGGGTAATCTAGATATTTGCAGGAATCCTGTGCAATTGGTGTGGAAGATGGCAGAAGTTAGATCTCTAAACATCATTGAAATAGAACTGAAATTGCACTGGGCATTGAACTGTCTTGAGCTCTAGCACGACCTTTTGTATCATGTCTTAAGCTATTGATCTGATTGAAAAGCTCTACATGGGTTGAAATTTGGAGTAAGGTTTAACAGAATTTCAAGGAAGATGTTAACCCAGAAGCCCATGAGTATCAGGTCAGGTAACAGTGTCTTAATTTGTGACAGGAGAAGTGCACCCAGGAGATCAAAAGAATCCAACTTTCTTGTTGATTCTGGCATCCATTTCTTGAATTTGAAATCACCATGGTTCATGTCTCTAAATCTCAGGTCTGTGAGTTTGTATTAATCTCTGCACCCGCATGTTCAGACTAGCAGAGATTCTGCTTGAAGATGTGATGAATGGACTCATTGCAATGTTATACTTATTGCATTCCTCCCACTTTGGAATGTTGGAGACAGGCCATATTTTCTGCCATCAGGAGAGGTAGTTCTTCTCATGCTAAATTCCATTGGGCATAACCAAATCCAAGTCTTTTCAAGGATCACTAGTGTAGCCTGTGAACTGGTTGCCCAACACCCTTACTCATTGAGTTTCTTTGTAGCCATAAACCACTTGAGGAATTTTCAGTATAATTGGCCCAAGTGTGAACCAGATACCTAACTAATTTTTCCTTCCAAAACCATTTTTAAAAATTTAATTGAATCTTAAATGATAAAAATTACTCAAAATTCAATATCTCGAAATTCAAAATTCAAAATTCAAATTTTTGGGTTTAAATTTTTTTCAAATCACCTTCATAGAATCATATTCAATCATATTCACTAAAGGCTTTCCAACAATAGGTGATGTAGCATGTGCCGTTGGCCCAAGTGTGAATTGGTTACCCAACTAATTTTTCCTTCCAAAACCTTTTCTTAATTTAATTAAATTTTCATTGAAAAAGTTACTTGAAAATCAATATCTCCTCCACCTCAAGTCTAAAAAATTTGAAATTGCCTTCATTACACCCTGCTCATCAAGGACTTTTCAACAATACCAAGAATGCCAAAATTCTATATAAATTTTTGTTTTGATTTAAATGATTTTTTTTTCAATATTCAATGACTTCTCCACCATAGATTGAAACATTATGAAACTGACTCAGTGCACCTCTACTCATTGAGAACATTCAGAAAATACCAAGAGTGCAAAATGAAGAGCCATGATTTGGGAAATATCAACATGACAAACAAAAAAACAAAACAGACTACCTTGCTTCATAGATAGACTAGTATATGTTACACATTGTGAATATGCTGTTGGGTGCAAATACTTGTTTTTCACATGAATTGTGTTTTTTTTTTTCCTTGCCTAGATTGGACTTTGTTTCACTAACTTTTTTAAATGTAGGAGTTGTTTTTTCTGTCATATCCATTGTGTAGTTTGACATGAAGTCAATATTGATGCATTAAAATACCATGATTCAAATCTCATGAGAACAAATTTACCACTTATTCATTTTTTGACTAAATCATCTTTTTTGAATGTTAACTTATGTAAAAATATTTTTGAAGTTTGGGAAAGTTCAACACATTGATGAAAATGGAACTAACCAAAGAGAATTGAAAAAGTTGAAAAATGGGTGGATTTGGAAATGTTGAACTTTGGGAATGTGGACAATGTAATTTGGCTTTCCTATTTAGTTCCATTTTCATTCAATGCTCAATTTCTCTTATTCATTCATTGTCCCACTTTCACAAAGGAACTCAACTAACTTTATTCTTCCTTGAATTTATAATTTGTTCCATTTCTCCAAGTTTAACCAATTGTTTCATTTCCTCGTAATCATCCATTGTTCAAGTGCCCTAAGGGAGTTGACTAACCTTTAATGTTCATTAATGTTCATCCATTTCCCACTTCTCCATGGCCATCCATTGTCCTAATTCCCTCAATGAAATAACACAACCTTCCACAAAATCATCCTTTTCCAAGTCATCCATTGTGGCACTTTCCAAAGGAGATTGGAACAACTTCATCTCTTATCCCATCTTTTAGATTTTCATCAAATGTGCAACTTTCCAAAACACCAAAACATTTTTCACACAAAAGGAAGCCCTCATGTCTCCAACTTCATCCAGTAGTGTTTGTTGTTTATTTCAACAAAGATTAGTGATAATGAGAAAAGTCGAAATCGACATTGATTATTAGGTGTACACATTGTTGACCTAAAATATTTGTTAATGCAATTCGTGATGATCCATAACTTGAAGCATCTCCTTGCACTTTACCTCAGATTTTGCTAGGTTTCTCAACTTTCACATGATTTTTCACAATTAATTATGACATAAGCAATAAGATATAAGCAAACGATGTGTATTGAAAACATCAAACTTCAAAGTTAAATGGAGGATGATTTCCTCTCGTCGAATCATAATAAATGATGATTAAGACACAAGCAAAAATTTGACACCCATTATTGTTCCATTTCCTTGGATTTTTTCTTGGTGTAACTTCTCAAAAACTCCAAGGCAATTTACACATGGTAGGAAGCCCCCATTTCGTCAACTTCATCATGCATCCATTTCCTTGGATTTTTTTCATTGTGAAATGTTCCTTAAACTCCTTTCAATGTGCAACTTTCCAAAAATTCCAAAGCTTTTTACACACGTTCAAAAGCTTCCACTTCCACAACTTCAGCCATTGTCCTACCTTCCTAGATGTTGTCATCATGAAACCTTTTAAAGACTCCAAATCATTTACAAAAAAACAATGTTAATTGTGAAGTAAACAAATATTAAAATGTTCTCCAACTTGAAACATAATCCTTTCATCCAAACAATCAATTTTAAACAAATGAACCACAATAGCTTTTAATGAAATTGATGAATATGTTATTGTTGGGCATCACCAAGGGTTATTCCAAACTTTTTCTTTTTTTAAAATCAAAGATTGAATTGCATTCAATTCATTGAATCTATTTAATGTTTATTTGATTAGACTACCAACATGTTAAATTAAATGTGAAGATTTATATCACCAAAATATTCCTTTCAGTTAAATCATAAGTGAAACATATAATGGTCAAGTACATAGACATATTAGTTATAAACTCACCTTCATTATGTTGTGTTTATGTACATCCCAAGTCTTGTGTCAAATGTATGTTTTACAATCTTTGTATTTGTTTAATGGTAATCTTGAATGTTAATAATTACTTGGATGACAATATTAAATATATGGAATGATCTTAGGGTGCAAGTATGATTAGGTGGTACCACAAAAAACCACCTCAAGGAATGGTTAATGAATTAAAATTGGCCAATAATATTCTTAGGTCTTCTCTTTAAACTTTTAATGCTATAAAAGTTTTTTTTCCACATTCATGCATTATGTGCGAAAATATATGGCCTTAAGTTTTCATTGGAATAAAAATATGAAGGATCCCTATAAATTTGTATTCCTAATTTATGTGACCTCTTCAAGAATTATGAACATAAACATTGGAAATCCATAACTAAATTATATTTTCTTGATTAATTAACTAATAAAAAATCAAATAGAATACCATTCAAAGTGCTATTGAAATTTTTATATATTTAAAAAATCCACCAAAATATGTATCAAAAGTATTCCTGATGAACAAATGTTTTTTGAAAATAGCCATCATTATTTTCCTAGAACTTTTTGTTTAGGAAATGATTAGAAACATCAAAATTCTAAATATTTTCTTATTTCATTATGTTTTCAAATTTTACACATCTTGGTTAATGTATTTACCAAAAAAATTTAATGAAATCCTTTATTTATGTGTTTCTTATATTTTCTTAAAGTTTAATGGGTCTAGTAAAATGGTAGTGTGATGTTCCTTGTGGTACTACCCAATAATATTTTCATCTATCAATGTTCATCCAACTTTATATAAAATTGTCAACTCATTGTTGATGCAAGATTTAAAACCAATGGTGAATTTAAGAAATGTTATTATTTGAAATTGGTTCACTTGAATATTGTGAATTGTGTTATAGAATAATTTGATTTTCCACAAGCATTTAAATTCATCAAAATGTATTACATGGAAGAACCACCATAAAATTTGATGATATAAGTTATTTCATATTAAGGTCTAAGGATTGGATAGAAGATGTTTTTTTAATATAATGTTTTCACTATGGTAGAATATAAAAATAAATAAATAATATATTGTCATCAATTCCTCTTTTTCTAGTTGTCAATCATGTGAGATTTGTTTTTCAATTTTGAGAATTGTTTATCACTTTTGTTATGCAACTTTTTGTTTTAGGGCAATATTTCACCATTTTTCTATAAATTGGAAAACATTTAAAATTGTGTCATCAATAAATGCTAAATATTCTTGGAGATTCTTGTTAATGCATTGATGATATTTAAGAAAACTAGAAAGAAAAAAATTGTAAACATATTATGGAGCTATTTATATATGGAGTTGTATGAAATCATTATGTTTTGAAATCCAAAGTTATAAAAGGTAAATTTATTTCCTTTTAAGATTTAACAACCCTACACATGAAAAATATTGTGCAATGTAATGTATGGGATGAAAATGAATTAATTTCATAATTTTGATTATTAGTATTTATGATCATAATCTATTTACTATCATTGTAATTAAAAATTATGAATATGAAAATGAATGCCAAGTGTTGATTATATTTTACATATTATTTTAACCTCCTTTAAAGTTGTAATATAACAATGAATATGCTAAAATATTTTTTCATAATTTAATCATTACATCAAAACCATGGTTTTAGGATTTTACATATATGATTACATTTGTAGTCATATCTGCCATTAGCAATTACATGTGATTACATGTCTGTGTAATTAACTTGAACTTGCCATTTTTATCATTTAATTGCAGATGTGATCATAGTTGTAAACATCATTCCATGATTAAACATATGACTTCACATCATCAACATACGACTATAAACATGACACATGGCTTCTACATACCTAGCTTAAACTACCTAATGTTGACCTACCTATTTACCCACTCACCAATCTCCTTACTTACCTAGTAGTTTTAAACAAAAACTTAGATGACCTACCCACCTTACCCTACCATACCTTACCTAGGTTAACAAATAGTCCCCATAGTCTAGGCAAACCCCCTAGGTGTGTATATAGGTTGCATGTATAAGGATTTGAACCCCTCACCTAACAATGAAAAACCAAGTTCTTAATTAATGCACTAGACACTACATTATAAATGTCATTCTATGGCTGGTCCTTATTGACTATATTAGTTGCTTATGCCATTTGTAATTGAATTAGACTCATCTATGCCATTTTTAGTTGCTTATCCACTTGTAATCATATATGACTACCCTGCATTTACAATGCCATTAATCTCATTAACAAGCAACATACACAAATTGTTATAACTAAAGTTTATCACTAAAATGCAACATAAGTAACACATTATAACTAGATACATATTAAACTACAACCTACACTTATACTCAATGGTGGTTTCCAAAACAAATTGCATCATATAATTGGAGTATTTTTATTAATAGACTTCACCATTTGATTTGGTTTTTTTATTCACCTTTGTTATTTTAATCATTTTTCTTTTCACATGTTTTGGTTTGGCTTATTATACAACAAAGAAATAGCACAATTAATGACATGAATTTTAACAACCTAACAACATAGGTTCAATTATGTTAATATGTACCAAAATAATTGCTTTTAGTACTACTAAAAAAACGATGAGTTTCAAATATGCTCTATTAAATTATTTGGTAACAATGTTGTGTAAACATGTGCATCTTGTGATGTGCCATGACCTTCAACCCTTTACATGAAAGTGAACATAAATGAAATTGAAAACATGGGTAATATTGGTGACATTGATGAAATTGAAACACATGGTTGAAACTTGACAAAATGGATTCATATGTCAACAATTACATGGATGAAATTAACATGCATATAACAAAAAATTAATGACATCTATGAAATAAGATCCATGGATGAAAATCAATAATATGGAGGTTCATGGTCATTCTCATCCATGTTGTAAAATTTTGTCATTTGATAAATTTGATCCTTGTGATCCTTTCATCATCAATGTTGTTAATTTGATATTTTCATTTTAATCTATACATGTAACATCTTATGAACATGAATTCATTTGTGTCATCATCTTCATCCATATGTGTTAGTTTTACATCTATGGTCAATTTCATTTTTAGAATTCAATTCACCTATACAACCAATTGCATTTGTGTATTCTCAACTGTTAACAAAATTTCATACATAATCCAGTTTTATCCATGGATGAAAATTACATACATGCAAAGCAAAGTTCATCAACAAAATTTTCCTAAAAATTACTTTCCACAACATCAAAATCTAATTAAGAAAATTACTTGCTCATTAATGCAAAAAATTTGGGAACTTGAGACAATTGTGTAGGTTATATTTAGAGCTTGTTGCTTTCATTATTTTCACTATTTAATATCTAATAGGTATGTGATTTAATAGTTGCTTACTTGCCTATGCCTAGTAGCAATTTCAAGTCTATTCTTACTCACTTAAGTTGTTGGATAAAATGGAATTTGTGTTGCTTGCAACCGAGAAGAACTATGACTCACTTAAATTGGTAGATAAAGTGGAGTTCACGTTGCTTGCAACCAAGAACTCCAGGGAGGAGAGGAAATCATACAATATATATATTTTTAATGAGATATTTTCATGGATATTAAATGCAGTGCTAAGTCAGAATAGATGAATATTTCTTATTCTAGCATCATATTGAGTTGAAAATTTCATAAATTACCATTTTTATTGTCAAACTTGACTTTGAAAAATAAAATAGTTATTTTGACACTTGAGTACTAGGCACCTATAGTAGGCATAAGATAGGTCCTTAGTATGGGTTCCAGTTTGTGAGCTTGGGTCCTTTGTGTAGGAGAGTCACACCCCTTGAGTGTTCCCGAAAAAAGCTCCAGCTCAAGGCAGAACCAAAGGGATGCTTATAATCTTGACAGCACTTTATTTTGTTTCAAGTGTTTAATTCAAGTGCAGTTATTTCAGAATTTATTTCAGGAACATCTAAATGGAAAGTTCGCGAAATGAGCACTTGGGATGGATGATATTTTAGGAGTAAATATTTCATCCCAAGTGCTCATTTCGGAGAACGTGTTCCCTTGGGTGGTGGCTACATATTTCAGGAACACCCCACTCCAAGGGCATTACCTACCTTTGTGGAAAACCACTAGTTCCAAAGAGTTTGTTTCATCATCATATCAGATCTGTGGTAGCTATATACTATAGACAATGTTCTGGCTTGCTACTAACTCTTGTGGCCTGTGCCTGTTGGCTCAAGTGTTACCACGTCCTCAACTGATTTTTCCTTCCAAAACCTGGTTTTTTGGGAATTTATTTGAATTTTCAGTGGCAGAAATCACTTCAAAATCAATATCTCCCACATTCTGAATCCAAATCTTACCAAATAAATTTCATTAAATCCTGCTCATCAAGATCTTTCCAACAACACCAAAGGCACATTCCAATTCCTCCGAAATTTTCAGCTACGATTTAATTTAATTTAATTTTCAGTGAAAAAATCATTTAATATTCAAAGACTTTTGCACTGCAAGTCCCAACGTCATGGAACCAAGCAAGCCCATGCACCCCTCGTCGTAGAGAGCTTTCCAAAGACACCAAGAACACGATCTGAAGCATCCCGGTTCAGTGGATCTCATAACTACAAAACAAAACAAACTACCTTCCTTCATAGATAGATGGTTCAGTGTGATGGGTCAAACAAAAACAGAAGCATCCTGGAAGCCACCATAGAATTCACCCAAGCCTCTCAATCTTGTGTGAAGGTGCAGGGTTCACAAAAGCAGCTCACCATGCAATGGCTCTGCTCCTTTTGGCAAGTTCAAACTTCAAATGGGAAATGTGCTATGGAAGTACCCAAAAAGGAACTAACATTTCTCAGTTGAAACACGTGGTACACTCCCCAAAACGTGGGACCAAATGAAAAACTATATCATATTCTATAGTCCTAATATCTTTGTGGGATGGTCACTTTTGGGAGTTGAGTGTTGAAATCAATTAATTTTAGGCCATGAGGCATCATCTTTAAAAATATAATATAAAATGTGTGTGAGTTGCACTAAGATAGCCCTTTGATATGCCTAACTGACTTCTTATGTAATTTTGACATAGGATTAAGTGGTTTCTTGATCATTTGTTGAGTTAGTTCTTGACAAACATGGATATTCAAAATAGCCCAAAGTGATTATTCAATTTTTTAAGAAATAAGTTCAAGTGGCACCCATAACAAAACCAGTAGAGAATGTGGATCAAAGTGACATTGATGCATGCAAGTGCAAAACTTCAAACTTACAAACTAAACACAAAC